>SDBS01000074.1_pt1 | contig 73825 bp, 68 predicted proteins | sample 2277091 | NCBI WGS metagenome assembly SDBS01 (sample SAMN10404972, study PRJNA504765) | marine sediment metagenome | isolation source: marine sediment core GS10_PC15, 163 cmbsf | place: Arctic Ocean: Southern Knipovich Ridge | collected 2010
CCTCCGTCGAGATGGGTAGGATTATAGCGGCTGGCCCCCACGCAAACAAGGGGAACGGGGAATCGCCGGTCCATCCGGCCGGCGGGCGATGGATGATCTCGGCCCCTCAGAAGACCACCCGGAAGTCGCTGTGGGTGGCCACCGCCGGGGCCCATTGGAGCTTAACGCCAGTGACCCGTGAGGCCGGCGGGCCCTCGCGGAGCAGGGCGGTCAGCGATTCCAGATCGCGCCGCTCACCCACCGCGATCACCCGGACCGTTCCGTCGGGCAGATTGGCCACCGAACCGACCAGGCCAAGCGCCCGGGCCTGTCGCATCACGAACCAACGGAAACCGACTCCCTGAACCGAGCCCTCAACCGTGGCAACCAACGATTCGAGCACACCCCTCCTAGGCCGGGTTCACCAATCTCAGGGCCGTTTCCACCGCTTCCCTGGGGGTGTGGACCAGATGCAACAGGCGAATATCCCCGCAGTCCACCGGCGGCGGGGGGAGGAGCCAGCTCCCCAATGAGACGACGGGCAGACCGAGGTTCAAGGCCAGAGCTATCTCCGACAGGGTGCCGTAGCAACCGTCAATCGCGATGACCGCGCGCCCCGAGGCAACCACAAGCATGTTCCGAGCCAGGCCGAGACCCGAAGGAATCACTATGTCACAGTGTGGGTTAGCATCCCCTATCTCGTACGAGGGGATGATTCCCACCGTGATGCCGCCCACCGACTTGGCGCCTCGGCACGCCGCCTCCATAACCCCCCCCATACCGCCACAGACGACAATGACCCCCGCCTCGGCCAACCTCCGACCGACCTCCTCGGCATTTTGTTCCACGACCTGGTTGGGGTCCGAACCGCCTATCACGCTGACCTGGAACATCTTCTCCATCACAACTCCACGACGAAACGACGGCGGGAATAGCGATAATTCTCCGGCAGGACCCCGCAACGCGGAAGCGGTACGCCAATCGGATGGATTTTACGCCCAGGCACACGCCGGGTCAAGGCGCACCGGCGGCTGGACTTGAGGGCGCATCTCGTTGTAGGATAAACGCGTCTTTTGTTAATTTAGCTTTAACTTATGGGCAACCCGGCCTGTTACAATTGTAGGGGTACCCTCACCGAATCCGGCCTCGGGATTAAGTGCCCCTACTGCGGTTCGATCAACTTCGTCGCCCCGGACGGCCGGGCGACCGCCCACCTCGTCTATCCCCTGGCTCCCCTCGATCCCGACGAGCTCCTGGCCGAACGGCTGGGGAGAATGGGCATCCCCTGCTCCATCGAGAAGAACGAGGCCCTCTGGGCGCCCTGCTACCTCTTCACCCCCGCAGAGGGCAAGCCGGTCTGGCGGGCCGCCTACGCTGACGTGGTGGGCCGCTTCTACTCGAACCTACCCCCACCCCAACGGAAGCTCATCCCCTACCACGAGCCGAAGGAGCCCTACCGGCTGATCGAGCCCTCGGTCACCCCGGCCCAGGCCGAGGCTCGCCTCCCCCGAAGGGGCTTGGAGATTTTTTCCAGTTACGAGGTGGCGCTCGTCCATCTGCCGATCCACCGCCTGCGCTACGCGGCGGGCGAAAGGCGGGGAATAGCCCTGGCCGTCGCCGAACGGATATACACCGAAACCCCACCCAGACCGGCCGGGACGGGACTCCAACGCCTGCGCCTCTACATCGGAGCCGGCACGGCGGCCCTGGTCCTCTTCTCGGTCGTGGCCGTCGGCGGAGTGCTCGGCGCTGCGATCTCCCTCACCCTTGGAATCGCCGGGACGGTCCTACTGGCGCAACAGCCCCGCACCGGCTAGACGCAATGCAGCGCATGGAAAGACCCCCATCCCGGGACGACTCGTGAAGTATTGTTTACAGTAAAAAAACACGTACACGCGGCTACAAAAAAAGTAGCCCATAATAATTTGACATTTGACGAAGGCGCCGCTATACTCTACCAATAATCTTTTCTGGACCCACGTGGGTTCTCTCTAGGCCTGATACAGGCTTTGTGTGTATCCTACGTCCTGACCCTAAACCCTAAGGAGTTCAAGATGAAGAAATTCCTCATTCTGGCCATCGTAGTGCTCATGATGGTTCCCGCCTTGGCCAAGAACATGGCCGAGGGTAAGTTCGGAGTCGGTCTCGCTCTGGGCACCGGTAGGTCTCTTAGCATGACTGATTTCGGCAACCAGCTCGGACTGGGTCTCGTCCTGCAGTACGGCATCACCGGTCTGACATTCCAGGGCTACTTCAATTACCACCTGCCCCTTGCTCCGAAGACCATGGATGACATTTCAGGTGAAGAGCAGTCCGTCATGGACTTCGGCGTCAACTTCCTGGGCACCGTGGGCGACGGCCCCTTCGTGGGCTACGCCGGCCTCGGATTCTTCTATTCCATGTCGACTTACACCCCCATGACAGACGCAGACGAGCTTGGCCGGGACACCTTGGGCCTCAACCTGACCGGTGCTTTTGACTACTTCCTCACCGACTTGATCGGCCTGGGCTTCCAGGTCACCTACCCGATTTCCCTGTCCAGCACTGTCTCCGTTGGGGATACAGACGCTGATTACGGCGGTGCTGCGAACGCGGCCGGCATGAGCTACAAGCTCGACGTCAGCTTCTTCTTCTAGAGTAAAACACCGTACAAACAAAAGGGGCCGGGAACGGCCCCTTTCGTTTGTTATCGTCGTGGTTGGCTACGACTTAAATCGGGTGACGACTCAGGAGCGGACCGAGCGGCCCTCCCGCGTGTTCCCGCCCTTTATAAAAGACAAGGGGTTTAAACCCCTTGTTCCTTTGTAAATGTGTAGGGGCGAGTCTTTAGACCCGCCCGCCCCTCACCCTAACCCGTGGGCGAATGCTCCTCCCCAGAGGGGCGAGGCGATATAAGGAAACGGGCAAATCCTACGTTTTGGCAGCGCTCGCGGGGATTGACGTAGTTAAACTGAAGGTCCGCCTCGCGGGGTCGTGTCCAGCTTCAAGCTGGCGGGCCGACCTAAAGGTCGGCCCCTACGACTGCCGCGTGGGTGCAAAGCCCCAATCCTAGGCTTAATAAGAAAGGGCCGCCCGGGCGGCCCAAAGTTTGTTTAATCCCTATTCTTTACCGGCTCCGTAGAGCTCCTCGGTCATCCTCACCTTGGCCTCCAGAACCTTCCAATGGTGGTCGCGCCACTGCCTGATGTGCTCCACGTCCTCAGGCTTCAGGTGGCGGAAGCGGCCCTGGAGATTGAGATACTCCTCGATGGGTTTGAACTCCTTGGGCCGGTAGTTGATTTTGTACACGCCGTTCTCGACCTCGTAGAGCGGCCAGATACCCGTTCGCACCGCCAGGCGCATCGCCTTGATCGAGTCTTCCGACTTCATCTTCCAGCCCGGCGGACAACTAGCGAAGATCTGGAGGTACTTGGTTCCCCGGATATCCTTGGCCTTCTTCATCTTCTTGATAAAATCCTCGGGGTGGCTCACCGAAGCGGTGGCGGTGTAGCGGATGCCGTGGGCCACCATGATCTCCACCATGTCCTTCTTCTCTTCCTTCTTAAAGTGGCGGACGGGGGTGGTGGTGGTCCAGGCGCCCCAGGGGGTGGAACCGGAGCGCTGGATGCCGGTGTTCATGTACGCCTCGTTGTCGTAGCAAACGTAGATGATGTTCTCGTCGCGCTCAACGACGCCGGACAGGGCCTGGATACCGATGTCCACCGTGCCGCCGTCGCCGGCCCAGGCGACCACGGTCGTATGTTCGTTGCCCCGGATGGCGAAACCGTTGTATATACCCGAAGCGGCGGACGCCGCGGTTTCGAAGGCGGTGTGAAAGAGCGGAACCAGCGTGGCCGAGTACGGGAAGGGACCGTCTATCACGCTCCAGCAGCAGGCCGGAACACTGAGCACCGTATCGTCGCCCAGGGCTTTGAGCGCGTACCTTAAGGCCAGCACGGCGCCACAGCCCTGGCAGGCGACGGTTCCACTGGTAACGTACTCCTCGGTGGGGATCGAGTATTTCATCTCTGACAATCCTTTCGCCCCTCGCGGGGCCGGGCCGACCCTGCGACCGGGAAAAGCTAAGCCAGTTTGGCCCCCTGCCAGTTGATATCTACCTCGGGGCTCCCCTGAGCGGTGATCTTGATCATCTCGTACACCGCGTCCACCGTCACGTCGCGCCCACCGAGACCGGCGATGAATCCGTGGATCTCCGGTTTATCCGGCTCGCGGTAGAGGCAGCTCTTGATCTCGGTGAAGAAAGCGCCCTCGGAACCGTAGCTGATATTGCGGTCAATCACTCCGAGCCGCTTCTTGCCCTTCACGATCCGGCGGATCTGGGGTTTGGGAAAGGGTCTGAAGAGGCGAATCTTGGCCGACCCGGCCCGGATGCCCTCATTGCGGGCCCGGTCCACGGCGTCCTTGGCCGTGGAGGCGATGGTCGAGGAGACGAAGATGAGGTAGTCGGCGTCGTCGGCGCGGTAGCCCTCGACTACGGGATAATTTCGACCGAACATCTCACCGAAGAGCTCGTCTTCGGCGACGATCACGTCCAGCGCCTTCTCCATCGCCCGCTGCATCTTTACCTGCAGCTCATAGTACCAAGCGTCGTTGGTCAACGATCCGTAGGACGGGTGCCCCTTGGCTGGATCGAGGTCTTGTTTGGCCTGATACTTGGGCAGGTATTTATCCACCAGTTCGATGTCGGGCAGGTCCACCGGTTCCGAGGTGTGGGAGAGATAGAAACTGTCAAGGATCAGCATCGCGGGCAACTCCACCTGCTCGGCCACCTTGAAGGCCTGGATGACCGAATCGGTAACCTCCTGGTTGGACTCGCAGTAGAACTGCATCCAGCCCGTGTCCCGGCGGGAGATGGTGTCGTTCTGGTCGGTCCAGATGGTCCAGGGCGGTCCCATGGCTCGGTTGATGTTGGCCAGGACCACGGGCAGACGGGCGTGGCCCGCCCAGTGGAGCATCTCGTCCATGAGCGCCAGCCCCTGGGCGCTGGTGGCGGTGAAGGCGCGTGCTCCGGCGGCGGAGGCGCCGATGCAGGCGGCCATCGCCGAGTGCTCGCTCTCCACCTTGATGAACCTGGCGTTCATCACCCCGTCTGCGCAGAGTTCGGATATCTTCTCCACGATCTGGGTCTGGGGGGTGATGGGGTAGGCGGCGACCACCTCGGCCCGGGCCAGCATGGAACCGTAGGAGACGGCGTGGTTACCGGTGATAACCTTTTTCATCGAACCTCCTAAGAACCTTCGTTCCGGTCCCAAGGAAATGGGAACCGTCAGGGGAGGGAGTGATCCCGGAGGGGAGTGTTACTTTCCCTCCTCCACCATCTCGATGCATTCCTTGGGGCACTCGACGGCGCAGACACCGCAGCCCTTGCAGTAAACGAGGTCCACCACGGGGTAGCCCTCCTCGTCCTCGTTGATCGAGATGTCGGGGCAGAACTTCCAACAGATGCCGCACTTGGTACAGTTCTCGTTGTCAATGACCGGGTAGATGTTGCGCCAGGAGCCCGTCTCGTTGACCAGCATGGTGCTCAGCGTCTTGGCCATGGTCGGGATGTCATTGATGTTCTTCAGCGGGACGTAGTGTTCATTCGGCATCGCACCCTCCCTTCAGGGTGGGCTTCGCAGGATTGAAGATGGGCGGGTAAACCAACGGGGAAACCCGAATTTACAAATCCCCCCGATCGGCTAGACTGTGAGTGCGTCGTAGGTTTCTTTTGCGGCCCGAGCGTTCTCCTCTGGCTTGGATGGGACCGCCTCCCGGATGCATTGCAAGAGGAGTTCGATGTCGGCCTGAGCGGTGATCCTGGCAGCGGCGCCCAGCATGGCCGTGTTGACGATGGGGGTGCTGATCGAGCCCAGGCCGTGCTTGGCGGCGATCTGGGTGGCGTTGACGGTAAAGACCCTGAAATCACCCTCGAGGCCGAGCTCCTCGGGTGTCTTGTGGGTGTTCACCGTAATAGTACCGCCGGGTTTCAGGCCCTCTGTGCAATCCACGGTGGCCATGAGCGTCTCGGAGAACACGAAGACATGATCGGGTGTGTAGATGTTGTGGCGGGCGCGGATCTCCGACTCCGATATCCGAACGAAACTGGCGACGGGAGCGCCCCGTCGCTCGACCCCAAACATTGGGAAGGCCTGGACCTTCTTCCCCCCGCGGAAGGCCGCGTCGGCGAAGATGGTGCAACCGCTGGCCGCCCCTTGACCCCCACGGCCGTGGAAGCGGATCTCGATCATCGCGGGGTACTCCCTTGTGGGTTGGGTTAATCTACCAAGAGCAGACGCAAATCAGAGGATGGACATTCGTCCGCCGCACACTATAACACTAAGCCAACACGGGCTCAACCCCATAAACTTAATGAAATCGTGTTGAGATATTTCCCCTAGATGCGTCCGGAATTACACTTGTAAACCGATTATTCAACCCCGCTAAAACGGCCCCGCTGTGGACGAAGACGGAAAGGGCGAATCCCCCTTCCCGTCTCTTCATATCTCGATCAAGGTCGCTTCGTCTTGACCTTTTTATAGCCCCCCTCCCCCGGCTTCGGTTTGGGTAAAAAGCGTCCCCATTCCCGATCATCCTTCGGGGGTATCGGCATCTCCGGATCCGCAGCCACCAGGGAGTAGTCCAGGTCATGGTCTATGGCCAGGGCGAGGGCCGTACCGCAGCGGGGGCAGTAGACACCGTCCACATCCCCCTTCCCCCCGGAGCGGAGCTGGGCGTTTTTGAATAAACATCGCAGCGTCTTGTTCCACCTCGTCTTGTGACCACACTTCTCACACAGCACCTCGTAATCGGCCTTCTTCTTCGGCTTCGGCCTTTCCTCCTGAACCGGAACGGTCTTGACCACCCTGCCCCTGACCCTGGGCTCCGGTTCCGCCCCATGTTTGGCCTCTCCAACCTTCCGCAACCAGTACTGCTGACCCATGGTTAACAGGGTATTGGTGATCCAGTAGAGGACCAGACCCGAGGGCATGTTGTAGAACATAAAACCGAAAATGAATGGGAGGTACTTGGTGAAGCCGGTCTGCTTACCGCCGCCACGGGTGGTCAGCCGACCCTGGTACCACATGGCGGCGATCATCAGGAGGGGCAGCAGGTTGAAGGTGGTCCATCCCAGGATGGGGATGCTGAAACCGAATTGGAAGAGGGCGTCGGGCAGGGTCAGGTCGGTGATCCAGAGGAAGCTCGCTCCGCGGAGCTCCACGGCGTTGCGCAGGCAACCAAAGAGGGCGATGAAGATCGGCATCTGTAGAAGCAGCGGTAGACAACCGCCCAGGGGCGAGACGTTGTTCTTCTTGTAGAGATCCATGATCTCCTGGTTGGCCCGCTGCTTATCCTGGGGGTACTTCTCCTTGATGGCCTCGATCTTCGGCTGGAGCCGCTGCATGGCGATGCTGGAGCGGAAGCTCTTGTTCGTCAACGGCATGAGCACCAGTTTGAGGGCGATCGAGAGGAGAAGGATGGCCAGGCCGTAGCTCCCCAGGAAGCGCTCGAAGAAGTTGAGGAGCTTGAGGGCGCCGATGGCGATCGGGGCGAGGAGGTCCCAGCCGAAATCGGCCACGTCGCCCATGCCGAGGGATTGGAGGGTGTCGTAGCTCTTGGGTCCGATGTACAGCTCGAAACGCTCCTTGAAGCGCCCGCTCGCATCGGTTCGCATCTCGATAATGGTGTTGGCTATCTTCGGGGCGGTGGTCAACGGTTCGAGGGCGACCCGACCGCCTGCGAGCGCCTCGGTGGGCTTCAGGGCCAGGGCGAAGTACTGATCGGCGATGGCCATGTAGTCTATCGGCCCCGACTGCTCCTCCAATTCGTTCTCTCCGGGGTTCTCCTCGAACTCCTCGCCGGCCACCCGGCCGGTGGTGACCAGGAGGCCGCGGATCGGCTCGCGCATGTCCCCCTGGCGGTCCAGGCCGGTGCCCAGATTCAAATCGAAGGAGCGGTGGTCGGCTACGGGATAGTCCACGGTGAGGTCGAAGTGGCCGAGGTAGGAGTCGCCGCGGAAGGTGTAGCTCTTAGCGACAAGGACCCCCCCCACCGTGGCGCTGTAGGTCACCGTGAGCTGATCCTGGCCCTCTACCCGATAGCTGCCCGAGGGGAGGTTGGCCGTGTGAATCGTCAGGGGATCGAAGCGGGAGGAGGAGATCATGCCGGGGTAGTACTCCCCCAGAGTCTTGTTAAACAGGACGAGCTCCGAGCCGTCGTAGTCCCGGTGCTCCTTCAGCGTGACCGATTTGAGGGCGCCGCCTATGTTGGAGAAGCGGAGGATCAGCAGATCCGTCTCCAGGGTGATCAGGCGTTCCTCGTCGGGGGAGAGGTGCAGGTCGGTCGCCTCGATCGTGGCGCTCACGACAACCTCTTCCACGGGAGGGGGCTCCTCTACGACTGGCTCCTCCTCCACAACGAGAGTCTCCTCCACAACGAGGGTCTCCTCCTCGACCGTATCTGTTTCCTCGGCGAGTTTCAAGGTCCCCCCGGCATTATCCGTTTCCCCTTCCTCGTCGTCACCCAGGCTCAGGAGGTAGTTGATACCGATCATCGCCACGATGGAGATCACCACGGCGAGGACCAGGCGGACAGTCGTTCCACTTCCCTTCTCTTCGGCCACAACACCCCTCTTTCTAGGCGGGTATAAGCCCAGGCATTGTACCGGCGCGCGGCGGCGGGTGTCAAGCCGGAGCGGGATCGGCCCGGGCTTCCGAAGGTCGTATTGTGCACGTTCCCGTTCTCTGCTACCATCCCCAAAAAGGAGCCGTAATGCCCGAGCCGCTGGTGGTCGTTGTGGGTCCCCTGGAGATTAACTGCTACGTCTGGCCCATCGGTAAGGGCGGCGCCCTGGTGGTGGACCCCGGGGCCGAGGTGGAGAAGATCGAGGGGGTGATGCGGGAGAACGATCTCACCCCCCGGGCCATCGCTCTGACCCACGGCCACCCCGATCACCTGGGCGGCGCCGGGGAAATGGCGAAGCGCCACGGGATCCCCTGCTACCTCCACCCCGACGACCTGATCTGGGTGGCGGCTCTGAAGGAGGAGTGGCTGGAGATTTACGGTCCCAAACCCACCGAATGGCCCCACTTCACCTCCTACCCGCCCCTGTTGACCTTCTCCACCCTTCAGCTCGAGGTGCTTCCCCTCCCGGGGCATTCACCAGGCGGCGTGGTCCTCTACGATTCAACCGATGGGATCGCCGTCGTGGGCGACACGGTCTTCGCCGGCGGCGTGGGGCGCGCCGACCTCCCCGGCGGCGACGCCGATACCCTCTTCCACAACATCGAGCTGGTGCTCATGTCCCTCCCGGACGACACGCGCCTGCTTCCGGGCCACGGTCCCGCCACGACGGTCGGTATAGAGAAGAGATCCAACCCCTTCCTGCTTTAACGTGCCCCCGGCGAGGATACTCATCCCCCTCCTGGGATTTATTTGTCTATTCGGCTGTGCGAAAGAACCCCTGCCGCCGGCGGGCTGCACATTCTGCAAGGCGCTGCCGTCGGAGGGCTTCAACACCCTGGCGCTGCGGACACTGGGCGATCCTGAGCGCGGTCCCGAGCTGGCGGCGCTCAACCGGGTGAACGAGCGGCTGCGGCCCGCCGAGGTCGAGCGGTTGATCGTGCCCGAAGGGGCAAACCTGGAACAACCCCCCATCTACGAATCATTGGAGGCGGGGGGTGGCGAGGGATCGTGGCTGGCGGCGTCCAGGCTCACCGTTCGCGGCGACCTGGCCGGTGCGGCGTCGCTGCTGGAGTCCGCCCTGAGGGAATACCCCCACCAACCACGGCTGCGCTTCCTCCTGGGACTCCTGCGTTTCCGTTTAGGCGAGGCCTGGCGCGCCGAGGTTCAGCTCCAGGCCGCATCCTATCTGGCTCCCACCGACCATCGGCCACACCTGGCGCTGGCGCTGCTCCACGCCGCCATCGATAGGGTTGACGAGGCCTGCCGGGAACTCTCGGTGGCGCTGGCCCTGGAACCGGAGGACGACCGCGCTTGGGCGTTGGCCGCCATCCTCGCCGCGGCGGAGGGGGATTACCGGGAGGCGGCATTCCTCCTGGAGGGGTATCTGCGTATCGGCCCCACCTACGGCACCGAGCGGAAGATTTACGCCGACATGCTCGCACTCATCGAGGTGGGATTGGACCCGCTGGAGACCGCCTGGCGCTCGGGTCGTCTCCCCACCTCCGATCCCCGCGACCCCGTCCTCGACCCGCCGGAGTAATAAACGGCATCGCTTGCCGGTTTCGGACCAACTTGTAGGTTTGAGACATCCTGAAAAGAGTTTCTGAGCTGATTAATAACGGCTGATTAGCTTTTTACAAAAGCGGCGCGGTAGCATCCCCGTTCAATCCAAGGGAAACCAACGGGCTCTTAGTAGCTCGTAAATACTGGGGATAAGAGATTCGGTTGGTCCGATAGGGAAAGCCGATACTAAAAAACGGCCCATGGGGGCCGTTTACCGGTGAGAGTGCGCTGCTATTCAATCTTGATAAAGGACCCACATGAGGGGCAGCGGGTTCTGCGACCCTTCATCTTGGTTATGTGCCCACAGCCGAGGCAGACGGTGTACCCGGGCGGCACGTCGGTTCCGGAGTCCACACTTAGTTGCCGGTTGCGCTCGCGGATCACCTCCGCGGCCTCGGTTAGCTGACGCTTTCTCTCCCCGCCATCCTGCCGAGGGCGAGCGTCCTCCTCTTCGGCCGCGAAGGTAACGTCCAACTCGAGGGCCTCGACGGATTCCTCCTGACTACGGCGTTCGGCGATGATCTCGCTGACGGCGCGCCTGTGCTCCTCCTCGTTGATCGGCGTCTGCTCGGCCAGGATCACCGCTCCCCCCTCTCCGGTCGTCGTCCCCGTCCCGGTATCGGGTCGGTAGCGGTACGGTCGGTGCGTGCCCGACGGGGGATGGGTAGTCGAGACGGGGCGGGCGCCGGGGGTCTCGGACGTACCACCCTTCGCCGCGTTCCGGGCTTTTTTTACCATCCGGCTGATGAGCGGGAGTACGACGAAGATGAAGATAAGCGGCACGAGGAAGCCGGGGAAGTAATCGAAGTCTCCGTCGGAGACGAGGAAGGCCGCCACGCCGCCAATTACAACCAAGGAAATAACCGCCGTGATGATGCCGGTGTTGCAGCCTGGGTTCTGTTGATTGGGAGTGATTGGCATGGTTCAACTCGAAGGGGTAACGAGATTGCCGGATGATTATAGGCTCCCGGAAAGACCTTGGCAAGGCCAATCCAGGAATATAGCGGAAAAGAGGAACCCCCAAGGGTCCCTCGATTGTAATGGCATACCCCGGTAAAGGCTCTGACGAATCAGGATAAATAGAGGAGCCCCGTGAGGCTCCTCAAGTTTCTACGCTCGTCGAATAGAGCTTATTCAGCTATCCGGTGTTAAGTCCGTTCCCGCGGAGAGAATCGTCTGGCTCTCCCCGTGGAACTGCGATCCAGCGCACTGCATTGGTCTACCGCGTGATGACCAGACGGGTTGTCAGCACCTCGCCGTTAGCTCTCAGTCGAGCGATGTAGATGCCGGTCGGCGAGTCAGCCGCGTCCCAGGTTATCGTGTGGCGTCCACCGGTCAGCTCACCCGAGGCGGCGGTGGCCACGCGACGGCCGGCGAGGTCGTAGATCGCCAGCTCGACGAGGCCGGTCTCGGGCAGGGTGACGTCGAAGCTGACGACACCCATGGACGGGTTGGGGTAGGCCGATGAGAGGGCCAGTCGAGAGGCTTCCCCGAGAGCGGTTACGGTCATCGGCCCGAAGCGCACCGCGGAACCGTCACCGGCGATGAGCTCGATGTAGTAGTCGTTCGTGCCACAGGCGTCACGATCCAGGTAGCGGCCGCCCGCCTCCGGGACTAAGGCGCTCTCGTTGAGACGATCGTCGTTGCGGTAGAGGTTGACGCCGACCAGTTCACCCGCATCCTCCAGACGCCAGGAGAGCAGCACACCGTCCTCACCGGCCGTGCCCGTGAACTCGGCGACCGGGGTGTCCACGTCATCGTCCACAATGGTGGTTCCCTCGTAAGGCCAAGCGTCCTGGGCGGTCACGGTGACGAACATCTCGCCCGGCTCAGAGGCGTCGGGGGTCAGGGTGACCTGACCACTGGAGTTGGTGGTGCCGGTAACGTAGCAGTCGTCCCCTTTATAGAGGCAGACGAGGGCGTCCTCCACCGGCGATCCCTCTGCCGTAACGGTCACGGTGAAGCCGCCGTGGCTCCAGTGCTCGGGGTGCTGTACGGTGAGCTCGACCATCTCGTTGGTCCACCCCATGGTCTCGGTGGGTCCGAGGACGTTGTTCTCGTAGATGCACCAGCGGAAATAAGCGTTCCCCTTGGCGCTGGGGATGAAGTAGATGGTCATGTCGGCCATAGCGTAGCCGAAATTGGTCTTGGCCTCGTTAAACATGGAGCAGAAGTACTGCTGGTCGAGGTAATCGCTGGGGCCGAAGCCGGGCGCTCCGGGAGAGTACCAGCCGTAGCGCGAGTTCATGATCGAGGCGACCATCCCGCCGTTGGGGGCGAGGACGATCTGCTCGCTGAAGCACTGGTAGCGGTCAAAGCCGCCGCACATACAACCGATGGAGTTGATCCAGCCCAGCTCGTCGCCGTTGGACAGGGCGTAGGCGTCGCTGCCCCACATGTTGGTGGAGCCGGTCCCGATGCTGGAGTAGTTGGAGTGCGCGTTGTGATTGACGACGGCGCAGTTGCCGGCGTTCATCTGGGCAATGACGGCGGCGCGGCTGATGTTGCCGAACTTTTCGTAGAGCTTGGTGACCGGATCGAACTGGGGCGGCAGGTAGAGCAGATCTACGCGGTCCTTGGCGGTTCCGCCCGAGGTGCTGGAATCGAGGTAGGCCCCAAGGAAGAGCGCGTCCGTGGTGTGACCCGCCGGGATCTCCTTCTCGTAGGTCAGGGTCTTGGCGACCATCGTGTCAACGTAGCTGGTGCCAACGACGGGGAAGCGGGCCACGTATACGTCCGGGAACATGTCGGGGTTGTCGTCGGGCCACTCACCCCAGAAGCCGTCCCCGTCCTGGTTCCAGGTGCCGTCCAGGTCGGAGAAGTAGAGATCGCAGGGGATGCGGCGGTCGTCCTCGGATGTGCCGCCGAGAATCACGTAGGCGCGACGTTCCTGAACCATGTTGCAGTCGCCGCCGAGGAGCACCCATTTGGTGGACCAGTTCTCGTAGGCGTCAATGATAAAGTTTCGGATGCGCTCGGCCTTGTCGCGACCAGAGTAGTTATCGAAGATGTACTCTGTGGTGACGATGGCGGTGGTGCAGCCCTTCAAGAGTTTCCAATCCCGCAGCGGCTCGAAGCTCTCGACGAAGGCCTCCGGGGTGATCACGATCCACTCAGCGGTGTCCCCCACATCGGGCTCGTTAGAGCCGGGCTTCGGGTCGGGTGTACCGGTAAAGGACGGCTCGACGATTGGCACGGAAAGGTAGACGTCCCAAGGGTTAACGACGATGCTTCTGACCGACTCGAGGTTCAGCTCGGCCACGTTGCGGGTCAGCCTCGAGGGAACGCGGACCTCGTAGGGCAACAACTCGGTGGTGATATCGAACTCGATCCGGGTGATCACGGAGAGTGTGCCCGAAGCCGGCTCGTAGATGAAGGGGCAGAACTCGACCGAAGCTACACCCAAACCACCTAAGTTACCCCCTCCCGCGGCCTTCAGGGGAACCGCGGGGTAGGGATCGGCGGAGGTGTAGATGCCCTCGTCGAAGACGGCCTTGAACTCTTGAGGCTTGCTTATAGGTAGCGGAGTATTGGCCGGTAGGACCACATGGCTCCCCGGCAGCTCTTGCACCACCATATCGCTCACCGTGACCTCCGCGGTACCCAGACCGACCGGAACACTGATGAACAGCGGTATGGTGGGGAGCATCGGCACACCCTCTTCGGTGGGGTAGTAGCCCTCGCCGACGGTGGGAATGACGCATCCCTCGCTCAGAACCAGCTCGACGTCGCTCGGGTCCAGGCTGAAACTGTAGGCCAAAGCGAGGACGGGTAGAATCAACGTGATTAAGGCAAGCTTGCGCAAGATTCCTCCTCACGGAATTGGATATGAATGGTCAATCTGTGATAGTAAGCATGCGAACAAAAAACAGATAGCAGAAAAATCCCGCGCAGTCAAGGGGAATCGGGTGTGTGTGCGAGGAGGGGTGTGGAGGTTTGTATACCGTACATCTCCAGGACATCGGCGGGCAGAAGGTGGAGAACCGGCTCGGGAATCTCATCCGGCTCCCCCCCGAACCGATGATACCCGCGGACGGCGCTGGTGATAAAATCCTCGCTCGGCGGCTTGCCCAGCTCGATGAGGTGGGCCATCAACTTAAGCTCGCAGGTGTAGACCAAGAGGTTCTCGTAGTCGGAGTAGGTAACCTCCACTGTACTGTAGGCGTGGGGGATCACGTGCAGGGACTCGTGGTAGGCCAGGCAGTAAAGATCGGACTCGTTGGAGATTACCGAAGAACCGATGGGGCGGAGGTAGATCTGACTCACCCAACCCTCGGTGGCGGGGTCCTCCTTGAAGGGGCTGCAACTGCCGAGGTTCACCCAGTGGCTGAAGGCCGGATCGTTCTCAAGGGACGGGTCGTCCCCCAAGGCGATCCTGACCTGCCGCTTCCCGCTGGCGGCGACCAGCCGGAAGGGCGAAAGCCGCAGGATGGCTCTGGCCAGTCCATGGTACTGCGTCGGGTTCGGGAGGTTAGCGGTGGCGTAGAGATTGCCCGTCAGGGTCACGTTGGCGTTAAGCTCGGTTGTGCGGGAGAGCTCCTCGGCGTAGAGATGACCCGCCAGCCAGAGGATGGCGACCAGCATGGCGACGAATACGCCCTGGCGCGCCCGGTGCCGGGCGAGGAGCATGGTCAGTTTCTTCAGCGGGTCCCTTTTACGCTTTCCCTTCTTCGCCATGATCTCCGGTAGTAAACACGACCGATTTAAGTATATTCTCGCCGGGGCGATATTTCAAAGTTGCCGCGCTACCAAAGCGCAGCCCTCCAGGACGGCGAAGCGGGACACCCGCGCCGACGGATAACCGGAGGCGTACCGCTCGGAGTTCCCCCCGTGAAAGAGCAGGGGGAGCCTTTTCACCGGGACGCCGAGGTAATCCGCATAACCTTCGAGCAGCCGTTCGATCGCCGCGCTGACCTGGACGAAGGTGCCCAATCTCAGGCACTCCTCGGTGGTGGAGCCGTAGATTGACTCGGCAAGCCCTTCAACCGGTTCCAATCGCGGTAGAGTATCCAGCCTCCCCAGCCCCGAAAGGACAACCCCCTCCCCGGCCAGGATCGCCCCCCCCACGAAGACCGGCTCCTGGTCCCGCGCCCGCACCAGATCCACGGTCACCGCCGTTCCGCAGCCCACCACGGCGCATGGCGCACCGAGCAAGTCAACGGCGGCGTGGGCCGCCAGCACCCGGTCGTCGCCGAGACCCTCTCCGTACTCGACGGTCAGGGGACACCGTTCCCGGGCACGTAACGGTTCGATCCCCCGCCGTTTCAGCTGCCCCCGTAAAATCTTGTAAGCCTGCGGATGGCTTGAGACGCCGATGGCCCCCTCCACCTCTCCGAAAGGTTCGAGAGCCCCCGCAGGATCGGCGGTGAAGCGCTCCACGGGGAGCACCGTGACGAGATCGAGCCCGTCCCCGGCGAGCCGGGCGAGCTTGGCGCGGGAGTTGCCAAGATCAAAAACTAGGTATAACATAGGAACAGCATAGCAACCGGAGCGTTTTCCCACAAGGAGTAAACGATGGCCAAGAAGGTAGCGGTTATCCTATCGGGCTGTGGATTCAATGACGGCGCCGAGATCCACGAGGCCACCTGCGCTCTGTTGGCGATCAGGCAGGCTGGCGCCGAGTACGTCTGCTTCGCCCCGGATAAGCCGCAGCACGACGTCATCAACCACGCCCGGTCAATCCCGTCCGCCGGGGAGAGCCGCAACGTCCTGACCGAGTCCGCCCGCATCGCCCGGGGGGACATCCACGATCTGGCCGGATTCAACGCCGCCGACCACGACGCCCTGGTCATCCCCGGCGGCTTCGGCAGTGCCAAGAACCTGTCCGACTACGCCCTCAAGGGTGCTGAGGCCACGCCGGACCCCCAGGTCTCGGCTGCGGTCAAGGCCATGCACGCCGCGGGCAAACCGGTGGGCGCCATCTGCATCACTCCCGCCGTGGTGGCCAGCATCTTCAAAGGCACAGACGTATCGCCCAGGCTAACCATCGGCACCGATCCCGGCACCGCCGCCGACATCGAGGCCATGGGCTCGAAACACGTCGAGTGCCCGGCCACCGATTGCGTGGTGGACGAGGAAAACAGGATAGTCACCACCCCGGCCTACATGAGTGCCTCCCACATCGGCGAAGTCTACGAGGGCATCCGCAAGCTGGTGACCGAGGTGCTCAAGCGAGCATAAAGAGTGTTTGAATAGGCACTATCACCCGATTTGTGGACCCCTTTTCGAGAGCATCCCGCGGGTACTAAGGGGGGTTGCGGCGGTTTAATCGGAACGACCCGAAGTTAGGCGTGAATCCCCTGTGACGTGTGACTGTAGGCGTTCCGGTCATTGGTGAAAAAGCCGGGTCCGGTACGATGTCGGCCCTGATTACCTCGCTTTGTGCCTCTCGTCGCACCGTTCGGACGAGTTCACCCGCCCCTCGCCGGCGGTGGCACAGTTTTTGCGCAAATGAACCTTGGAGAAGTCCACCGGGTCCCGTTGTGCAAAAACCTGTGCCACCGCCTCAGCCGTTGCGGTAACGGTGAGTGTCCGCCAGTTGCATCTCGTAGCTATTGTCGCATGTCCTCATTAATTCAGGGGCGGGATTACATATCGCTGCAGTATACGGCTGCGTGCTTTGAATAAACTGCTCAGGTCAATCGGTGAATCCAGAAGGTAAAATTAGCGGGGGCGCCGTCTCCCGCCTTTCTCCTTAGGGGAGCGAGTTGTACGTATTCGGACCGGTGCCCAGCCGCCGTCTCGGCGTATCCCTGGGGCTCGACATCGTGCCGCGGAAGACGTGCACGCTGAACTGCGTCTACTGCCAGCTCGGCCCGACTGCTCATCCGAGCGTCGAGCGACGACGATTCTTCGATCCACGGAACCTCTTCACCGAGCTGAGGGAGAGAAAACCCAATCTGCCCGCCGTGGATTTTGCCACCTTCTCCGGCTCCGGCGAACCCACCCTCAACGCTGACCTGGGCGAGTTGATCGCCGGGGTGAAGGCCATCCTGGACTGTCCGGTCTGCGTCATTACCAACGGCACCCTGACCCCCGACCCGTCCGTGCGGAGGGACCTCCTGGGAGCCGATGTGATCCTGCCCAGCCTGGACGCCGTCTCCCAGGCGGTCTTCGAATGCATCAACCGGCCGGCCCCGGGCTTGAGGATCGGTGAGATAATCGCCGGTCTGGCAACCCTAAAAGAGGAATTCTCCGGTGAGTTCCACCTGGAGATACTCCTGGTCGCAGGGATTAACGATTCAGAGGAGGAGCTGGCCAGGCTTCGCACGGCGGTCGAACGCATCGGTCCCGACGAGGTGCACCTGAACACGGTAGTCCGTCCGCCGGCGGAGGACTTCGCCGAATCCGTGTCCGCGGGACGTTTTTTCGAGATAGCGGACAGCTTCGGGCCCCGGGCCAGGGTAATCGCCGATTACGTCGGACCCGCCACCCGCGCCAGGCTCCTCGACCTGGAGGATGAGATCGTGGGGTATCTGCTGCGCCGCCCGGCGCGGACCGCCGACCTCGCCGCCATGCTGGGCCGGAGTGAGCGGGTGGTGGAGGGCGTCCTCAGGGATCTCACCGCTACGGGGCGGGTCGCTCTACAGCGTAAAGACGGTGAGGTATATTATCTCTATCAGGGAGTAGAAGAGTGAGCTACGAGGAACTTCTGGGAATCATCCGGGGCAGGAGGAGCATCCGCCGTTTCAAACCGGATCCGGTGCCTTCCGAGGATATCGAACGGATGCTCGATGCGGCGCTCTGGGCACCCTCGGGGAGCAACACCCAGCCCTGGTTTTTCACCGCCGTCACGAACCGAGACCAGATCACCCAGACGGCGGACGTCATCGGTTTGGAGATCGAACGCATCACCCGGTCGGCGCCCGGCTTTGCCGAAACGGGCGAAAACCTTGCCCGATGGGGCACCTTCTTCGAGCGGGCGCCGCTGGTCTTCTTCATCGCCGGCTGGCGGGAGAGGTCCTCCTGGCGGACAAAACTGGCTGAGACCATGCCGGAGCATCCCGCCGCCGCCGAGAGCCTCTCCTGGATGGTAAGCTGCGCCGCGGCGATCCAGAACCTGCTTCTGGCGGCCCACGCGCTGGGCTACGGTACCTGCTGGATGGGCGCGCCCCTGGTGGCGAAGATCCCCCTCGAGGAATTCCTGGAGCTCCCCGAGGGCTACGAACTCCTGGCGGTAATCCCGACGGGCCGCCCGGCCGAGGAGCCGTCACCGCCTCGGCGCAGGCCCAGGGAAGAGACGGTCAGACTGATTAACCAAGGCGGGTAACGGTTCTCTGGTTTAAGGAAACAGAATATCAATTATGAGGTTCAACGCCCTTTTTGCTTGACGAGCCAATACAAAGTGGCTAGTATCCCCTACGGCTATTCGACACCTACCCGGCAATGGATCAAGCCGTTCAAGGAGGAGTCCATGGCTTACGTGATAACCGACGAATGCGTAGAGTGCGGGGCCTGTATTCCTGAGTGCCCGGAGGAGGCCATCTCCGAGGGTGAGCCATACGTGATCAATCCCGAACTATGCACCGACTGCGGTACCTGCGTTGAGGCCTGCCCCACCGAGGCTATCCACCCCGGCGAGTAGCCCGCACCGGAAAGCCGCCCAATAGTACGCCGATGAATCTGGGACCTCCCCGAGGTCCCCTTTACGTCTCCACCTATCCCTCCTTGACATACCCATACGGTGTTACTATGCTATCCAAATGGCCATCCTAGCCGGGGCGTTAGCGGTGCCCTCGCGGTTATAACCGTGCCAGCAACCCGCTATAGGCTGGGGCGAACGCCCGACGAGGCGCAGGCGGATCGGTAGCCAAAATCGGAACTCTGGCGATGATGGCCCGGACCTTCGCATCCGGCAAAGGGTTGGTGGATTATTTTTCCCCCGACCGTCCCCGAAACCCGTCAGGCCCGGGAGGGAGCAGCGGTAAGGGTGCGCGGGAGTGCCGGAGACAATCCGGACCGGAGTCAAGGAAACGGTGGAGGCGCCGGTTGCGCGCGTCGGACCGGCGCCGGATGGCCGTTTAGTTGAACCCAATCTCTTCCAGATACGAGATATTTGAAAAATGCCATTGCGACAGACTTTCTCGCCCGGTCTCATCCGGGGCTGCAGGCCCACAACCCCTTGATACCCCGTGAATGGGCAGGTTTATTACCGGGTCGAAAAGTGGTGCTCATTCAAAGGTCTCAGATTCGTTAATCAAATCTCGATGGTGATCCAAGGGTAAAGCCCACCGCATCCCGTGGGGCTTACTCCGGGCCGACCCGCCGAGCCGGGACCCCCAGGACTTGAACCTCTTCCGCCTCCTGCGCGTTCTCTGCATCGGTGCTTCGTACGGCTGGCCCACTCAAAAGAAGCACGACAGGAGCCTCATCCACCGGATTCTCAAGTTCTTCGAGGGAAGAAAGGCCTAAACACCGGGGGCGGAGGCGCCCCTTCTTTTATGTCTGTTCACTGGGCTCTATTCAACACCACCGAACCCGCGGAGATCGTCAAGCGGCACAACCGCTTCGTCGCCGGCGTCAGGCATGCCGACGGCTCTCTGGAAGATGTCCACCTTCCCAACTCGGGCCGTCTGCCCGAGCTGATGAACCGGGGCCTCCCCTGCCGCCTCGTCCATCACGGCGGGAAGAGAAAATATCCGCGCAGCCTCGTCGCCGTCTTCTACAACGACGTCTGGGTTCTGGTGGACACCCACGCCACCAACGTCATCGCCGGCACCCTTTTACGAGGAGGCCACCTGACCGGCCTGGACGGATATAGCACGATAAAGAGCGAGACGGTGCACAAACCGCCGGGACACACCGGGACGGTAAAAGGCCTCTCCCGCTTCGATTTCTTCCTCTCCGGACATCCCACTCAGCCCGACCTCATGCTCGAGGTCAAGAGCGTCACCCTCGCCGTAAACGGTGCAGCTCTCTTCCCGGACGCCGTAACCACCCGTGGGGCCAGGCACGTTCGCGAGCTGGGAAGGATAGCCGCCGGTGGAGGACGCGCGGGCGTCCTCTTCCTGGTGCAGCGGGGCGACCCGGTAAAATTCGCGCCCAACGATGCCACCGATCCAGATTTTGGCTGCGAGTTACTTAAAGCGGCGGATAAGGGACTGGAGATACAGGTGTGGCGGCTCTGTGTCGAAGTGGACGAACGACCGCCACACCCCCTCACCGTCGAGCTCCTCGGCGAGCTTCCTGCCGACCTCGCCAGACCCGCTTGACCCCTCGGGAAATTTGGGCTATAGATAAAGCGAAAAATTCAGCGAAGGAGAGCAGATGCGCCGCGCGGTTATCGTACTAATCCTAATTATTATCACGGCGGCCCTCGCCGAGGTGACCATCCCCCGCTGGTTCGACCCCCTCGGCCGGGAGCCGCTGGCCTACAACGACGACGACTGAAGCTATTACTCCGACGGCTGCGGCGTGCCCGTGGCGGCCATAAGCGTGGGCCAGCGCCGCGACCAGATAATCTGGCTCGAGGAGGTGTTCTAAAAAAACCGGCGCCTATCCCGCGATCAAGGCCTCCCACCTCGACCCCATCGAAGCGCTGCGGTACGAGTGAGTAAGCCCCGCCTTCGGGGTAATCCGCCCCTTGATAAACCCCGTATCATCAAATAAGCGACGTGCCGATAAGGAATACGGGCGCGTTTACGGTATTTCGTCAAATGGAACGAAATTTGCTATGCTATTAGGTGCAGGTATGGGAGGTTTTCCATGAGATACGTCTTGATAGCCCTTTTGCTGCTGCCGGTGCTCGCCGCCGCCGGTGCGTGGCGCATTGAAACTGTGGATGATGAAGGAGACGTTGGCCGGTACAACTCTTTAGCGTTAGATGACCTCGACCACCCCCACATCTCTTATCTGGATAGCGATAACCGTTATCTTAAATACGCCCGCTGGGACGGCTCCGCCTGGCAAATAGAGATAGTGGATTCGCAGGGAATCCAGATGGGCAATTCACTAGCTCTGGACTCCTCCAATCACCCCCATATTTCTTACTACAAAATATCCAACAATAGTCTTAATTATGCATATTGGGATGAAACCTGGCTAATCGAGACCATAGATACAGCGCGTGCAGATTGTAACTCAATTAGGCTTGATAATAACGATTACCCTCATATTGCGTACTCTGGTTATGATAATCTTAAATATGCATTTTGGGATGGTTCCAGCTGGCAGATAGAATTCTTGGACTACGCAGAAAACGCGTTCTTAGAGACATCACTGGCATTAGACTCGTCGGGCAATCCCCATATTGCTTATACCATTTACTATCTTGATTCAGGCTACAGTTTTTTAAAATATACTTTCTGGGATGGTGATGAATGGCAGTTCGAAACAATACAATATGAAGAATATGGGTGCCAGTATCCCTCTCTAGAACTGAACTCCTTCGGATACCCTAACATTACATATGATAATAATTATCTTAATTATGTAAGTTGGGACGGTGATGACTGGCAGATCGAAACTATAGATATAGCAGGGCGTATAAATTCTTTAGCATTAGACTCTTCTGATTACCCCCACATTTCATATTATACTTATTACGATGGATATAGCCTTAAATATGCACAATGGAATGGAATCACATGGCAAATTGAAACCGTGGTCTCGGAGGGCCATGTTGGTTGGTGTAATTCTTTAGCGTTAGATTCCTTCGATAACCCGCATATTTCGTGTTATGACTATACAAACGGTAATTTGAAATACGCCTGGTATGATCCCAACGGCTTCCATCTGGAGGAGCCCGAAAATGGTGAGGTGATAGATACTACGATGCCGCTCCTCGATTGGGAGGACTCCCCCGTCCCCGACCACGAAAGCTTCACCCTCTGGTGGGGAACCGACCCGGACTTCAACGACTACAACGAGGTCACGGGTATAGGCGAATCGGAGTACCAGATAACCGGAGGGATCGAGGACGGTGACCGCATCTACTGGCGGGTCAAATCCATTGACGACCAGAGTGAGGAGTGCTGGGCCGCAGAGATGGACTGGTACTTCGACGTGGACTTGGGCGGCGGTGTTGATATAGTTGACTTCGCCGCTGACGCAGAAGACGAGGGCATTCTGATCGCGTGGCGCATCGAGGGCGATTCCCCGTCGGGCCTGCGCGTCCTGCGCTCGATTGGTGATGAGGAGCCGATATTCCTGCATTCCGAGCCGCTGAATGGCGACGCAACAAAGTACCTCGACCGGGGTGTATCTTCGGGTGTCGAGTATTGCTACTGGCTGGAGGTGACCGAGGCCGACGGAACGGTGAAGCGCTTCGGGCCGACGGATGCGGTCACCGTTCCCGAATATATACCAGAGCTAATCCTTTACGCGGCCTATCCGAACCCCTCGCGGGAGACGATCAACTTCGTCTTCTCGCTGCCGGACGACGGGCGGGTCGAGCTTTCGGTTTACGACCTCTCCGGTCGGCGGTTAGCGACTCTCGTAAGCTCCGACCTGGCCACCGGACGCCACGAGGTGAGCTGGTCCTGCGCCGACGTTGAGAGCGGCGTTTACCTCTACCGGTTGGAAACGGAGGCCGGTTCCATCACGCAGAGGTTGGTCGTCAGTCGGTGACACACCGCGGCGGGGATTAAAATCCCCGCCCTACATTCGGAGTTCAATCATTATCGGGCGGGTGAGGACACCCGCCCCTACGTCAAATCGTAAACAGGTCCGGCTATTTCCCGCCGATGACCTCTTTCCCCACGTAGGCGCGCAGCGGTTCAGGGATGGCCATGCTCCCGTCGGCGCGCTGATGGGTCTCGAGGATGGCGGGCAACAGGCGGCTCGTGGCCACGGCGGAGCCGTTCAGCGTGTAGCAAAATCGGCTCTTCCCGCCGTCGGCGGGTTTGTAGCGGATGCCGCCCCGCCGCGCCTGGTAATCGGTGCAGTTCGACACCGAGCTGATTTCCCACCAGCGCTTCATCCCCGGGCACCAGACCTCGACGTCCACCGTCACCGAGGCCTGCTGGGCCATGTCGCCGGTGACCAGCATCACCGTGCGCCAGCGCAGTCCGAGTCTCTGCGGTATCTCCTCGGCGATGGAGATCATCTCCTCGAAGATGCCCTCGGCCTGCTCCGGCGCGGCGATGGCCACCAGCTCCACCTTGTTGAACTGATGCGTGCGCACCAGACCGCGGGTGTCGCGGCCGTAGGTGCCGGCCTCGCGGCGGAAGTTGGCCGTGACCGAGGTGAACCGCCGGGGCAACTCTTGTTCTTTGTACGTCATCTCCCGGCCGAGGTTGACCAGCGGCACCTCGCTGGTGGGGATGAGGTACAGATCGTCATCGGCCAGCTTGTACACGTCGCCCATGAACTTGGGGAGCTGGGAGCTGGTGTAGAGGGACTTAGCGTTTGTTAAAAAAGGCAGAAGCACCGGCTCGTAGCCGCGCCCGGCGGCGTTTTTGAACATCCAGGAGAGAAGCGCCCACTCGAGGAGGGCGGCCTCCTTGCGGTAGACGGCGAAGCCGGCGCCGGCCAGCCTGGCCGAGGCGGGAAAATCCAACAGCCCCAGCGGCTCGGCCAGCTCCACGTGGTCCCTGGGCTCGAAATCGTAATCTAGCGACTCTCCGCCGACGCGAAGCTCCTCGGCGTCATCGGAATCAAAGGAGACGGGCACCCGCGGGTCCGGCAGGTTGGGCAGGCCAAGGAGTTCGTCGTCGAGCTGTTCCTTGAATTCCTTTTCCTGCTCCTCGACCTTCGAGAGTTCCCCTTTCAAAATACCCATGCGCTCGACGGCCTCGGTGACGCTCTCGCCGGCCTTCTTGGCAGCCGCGATGGCCTCGCCGATCTCGTTGCGCTCGCCCCGGATCTCCTCCACGCGCTGCAGGACGTTGCGCCAGGCGGCATCCAGCGCCTTCAGCCGTTCGAGGGAAACCTCCTTGTCCCGGCTCCGCAGCCGGTCCTCGGCCTCGTTGGGACTGTTGCGTAGGTAGCGTAGATCAAGCATGGGAACCTCTATCTATCTGCTTAGGGGGCGGGTGATTTTAACACAGGGGATGCGATGAGGGCAGAGTACACCTAACCCAATTATTTGCAGTTAGGGGGATAAATAAAAAGGCCGGATAACCCCGGCCTTTTGCAATGGGTAGGGGACTACTAGAACCGCAAGCTTTTCGACGTGGATCCCCAGTCTCGCATTTCTCCACCTTCACCATTTTCTACTTTTATGGTGAAGTCTACTCGTCCGTTACAACCCCTATCCTTCCAATCAAAAGAAAGCCTTGTCTCTTCATCTACAGAAAGAGTAACAGTTTCCTTGTAGCTATCCTTATATTCTAAGGTATACGGCTCGGTAGTTCCTAACCCTCCATGGTTGTAGTGATACACCCACAATACTACATCGAAGGTAATAGTATCCGGCCAACCATAAGTGTCCAAATCTGACTTATAGCCAACGAGAACAGTAGCCTCGTCATCGAAGTGTAACTGAAGAGCTTTAGCCCATGTGCCAGCGAAGGATATACTCACCATAGTAAGCAGGATAACTGCCACCAACATTAGTTTCTTCATCGTTTCCTCCTATGTTGAGTTAATCGCAGGCTTCAAATATCAATCCCCATATTGCAGCATTAACCGCATCAGCTTGCTCTTGCTGCCTTCTTTGCTCTGCTTCATGTTCTGCGATATTTACCAGATCAGCAGATATTGAACTTGAGGTTCCAGCTTTTGAAAAAGTAACTGTTTTACTTACTTTGTAATAACCGTGTTTAGAAAATGTAATATTGTAACTTCCAGTATGTAATTCTGTTACTAAAGGAGTTACCCCAAGATAGTTACCACCTGCATAAACCTCAACACCACTAGGATCACTTTTAAATGTAACCGTTACCTTACCCTCAAGATTGGCGTTAATTGTAAATGTTTTATTTGCATCATCCTTGGAATAATAGAGGTTTGTTAGATAATCAGCATAGTTATCCCTTTGAAGAGCAAGAGTATATGAACCAGCAGCAATTTCAATGTTTTTCGGTGTAGTTCCGTGATATTGACCGTTGATAAATATTTCTGCTTCGACATTTGATGTTATTATTAATGTAATTTTTCCCTTTACAAATTGTATAAATTGTTCAGCTAACTCCATTACAGCATTAGGAAGATCACTCTCTGTTGTGGCAGTAGCAACAAAGCTGTCAGTGTCATATGCTGCCATATCATAAAATGACATGTTGATAGTGTAAATAGTACCAAAATAAACTATGTTTCCATAACATATATATTGCGAGTCTGATAGAAGCCCAATTTTTCTGACTTTCTCAGAATTTAAAACACCTGCAAACATATCACTAGAAAGCAGAGTATCAATTTTACCTTGTTCAACCAACTCAAAGCCGTTTTGTGCTATATAGCCAGAGAATAGTTGAGAAATCCCAGATAAGTAATCCGAGGAACAGGTTGTACTTTCAAGGGGTACTATAGCAACGGTATCACTGGCCAGTGAATGAAAAATGAGAGCTGCGAGGAAGCAAACAATAATTTTATATGTTTTCAACGTTTCCTCCATGTTTAATTAGTACAAAAAGTTGAGGAACATAACAGCATACACAGGTTACAGCCCCCCCCCCCCTTTGTTGTCAAGGAAAATCTTCAACAAAATAACGCCGGGGGTAAGCCCGGCGAAATCAATTGTATACGGCGTATTCCCCAGTGGAATCCACGTTGCTTACATCTTTTTTTATAACTCCCTTTTCAGCGGTACTTCGGCGGTTTGGCCGGGGCGCGGCGCTTGAAGGCGCTCCGCTTGATTATCCCCAGCAGGTGGTCCACCACCCCGGATTCATGACCAGCGGCCACGAGTGCGTAGCGGTCCATCCCAAGCTCGGCGAAATCGAAGAGTATCTTGTCCGCGCGGCGGTACTTTATCCCCAGCTCGCCCTCGTCGGTCTGCTTCGGCCAGAGGTCGGCGGAGGGGACCTTCACGATTATTTTTTTGGGTAGGCCCAGGATTTTTCCCAGCTCCCACACCTCGGTTTTGTAAGCTTGAGCCAGGGGGTTGAGGCCGCAGGCGTCGTCGCCGTACAGGGTGGTGTAGCCCAGGAGTACCTCGGTCTTGTTGCCCGTGCCCAGGATCAGGGCGTGAACTGAAGAAGAGCGGTCGAAGAGGAGGATCATCCGCACGCGGGCCTTGACGTTCCCCCGGCGGATGAGTTCGGTTGAAGGAATATCTCGAAGAATCGGCTCGCAGTACGGGGTGATGTCCACCCGCTCGCAGTGGATACCAAGGTTATCGCAGACCAGGCGGCCGTCGGTTTCGGAGTCCGGGTCGCTCTCGGCGTGGGGCAACAGCAGCCCGTGCACGTTCTCCGGTCCCAGGGCTTTAGCGGTCAGAGCGGCGCCGACGGCCGAATCCACCCCGCCGGATACGCCGATGACCACCTTGGAGAAACCCGCGCCGCGCACGTAGCCGGCCACCCACGCGGCCAGGTCATCAGCCAGCTTGACGTAATCATGCTCGAAGCGCTTATCCAGAGCCACCGCTCACCTCTACCTTTTTGTAAAGTCGGGCGAAATCCTCCAAGGACAGCTCCTGGGCGCGGCTGGTCCGTTCGATACCGGCCTGCTCCAGCGCCCTCAACCAGCTTGGTCTGTCTAAGTCCAGACCGGCGATGTCGGCGTTGGCCAGTTGTTTGCGCCGATGGGCGAAGGCGGCCCGGACCATCGTAAAGAAGGCCTCTTCATTATCCACCGCCACCGGGGGCGCATCCCGCCGGTGGAAGACGATCACCTTCGAATCCACCCCGGGCGGCGGCGAGAAGCTTTTCGGTTTTAGCGTGAGTGCCGCCCTCGTTTTCCAGTGGTACCCGACGTAGACTGAGAGCGAACCGTAGGCGGCCTTCCCCGGACCGGCCGTCAACCGTTCGGCGAACTCGCGCTGAAACATCAGCACGGCGCCGAGGCAGCGTTGCTCTCCGGTGGCACGTTGAACGATTTTTGAAGAGATCGAGTAGGGGATGTTCCCGACCAGCCAGAGGGATTCCAGGTTCGAAGGCGGCTCGTAGGTGAGGAAGTCCCCCTCCACCAATGTGAATCCTTCCCGACCGCCGAAGCGTTCCCGCAGCCGCCGGACCAGGTCCCCGTCGAGCTCAACACCGATGTACGGGGAATCGCTCTGGACCAGATACCGCGTCAGGGCGCCCCGGCCGGGCCCGATCTCGACCACGGTCACGCCCGGTGGAACCAGGGCGGCGATTCGGCGCGCCGCCCTCCGGTCTCGCAAGAAATGTTGACCGAGCCTGGGTCGTCCGCCCATCGCGGCTTAGCCGCCCCGACAGTACCGGCGGCCGAGAGGTTCGACCACCAGCCGGTCCACCAGAATCAGGCCGACGATGAAGAGCAGGGCGATAATGATACGGATGGAGAACGGGCCGGAAAGGAGATGGATGACCACACCCGCCAACGGAAGTAATAACAACCCCAGAAAGGCTATCACCAGAAGCCGCCTCCGCGCACCCGCGTCGGGACGCGGATCGCGGAAGAGCCACACCGCCAGCCTGCCCCAGCTCCGGTACTCACCGGCCTCCGAACCCACCAGCATCCAGCGCAAAACGAGGGGGAGGGAAAGGACGGCCCAGGCTCCGTAGATCCAGGCCCACACCGGTATCGCATGGGGCTCGGGACGGAGGTACAGGAGGATGAAGTAACCGGCGAGGGCCAGGAGAACGAACTCCAGAGCGCGCAGGATACCGGGCAGGGCAGGCCCGACGCCGATGTTGACCGATTCTTTTACCTTCTTTGCCACACCGCCTCCCTGAGATGATCCACCGTGAAGAAGATTATAGCACTTTCCCAAAGTGATAATACAGACGGTCCCACCGTCGAGCTCCGGGCAGACCCGGTGCGGTTTACCCCGCTCGTGGGGAAGCAAGACAGACTCCTTGACGCAACCCACTGACCTGCCATATGATAGTAGGCGGTACCTCCTCTACCGTGGAATAACAAGGTAACAACGGTGGCCGATTTCATCCGCATCGAGGGCGACGTTCTGATCATCGGGGGCGGAGCCGCCGGATGCATGGCCGCGATCCGGCTGAAGGAGCTCGAACCCGGTTTGAGGGTGGTGATCCTGGAGCAGGCCGCCCTCGAGCGCTCCGGACGGCTCGCCACCGGCCTGGCCATCCTCTCCCCCTACCTTCACCGCGACGAGTCCGTGGAGTCATACATCGCCTACCTGGCCTCACTCGGCAGAGGTCCGGTGGACGAGGCGGTGGTCCGGCCCATCGTGGAGCGCTGTGCCGAGGTGATCAGCCGACTGACAAAGCTGGGGCTTTCCATCGAAAAGGGCGACGACGCAGAGTACGCCCGAGCCGGGCGCTGGGGGGTTCCATGCCACGGCGAGAGTCTCAAGCCGACCCTGGCCCGCAGGGCGGTCGAAGCCGATGCGCACATCCTCCACCATGTAACCGCAACCGGCCTCCTGCTGGACGGCGGTCGGGTGGCGGGCGCCACCGGCTTCCACGTCCGCAGCGGCGTCTTCCATCTCATCAGCGCCCCGGCGGTGCTCCTCGCCACGGGTTCGACAACGGGTCTCTACCGATCCGCCCTGGCGGAATCAGCCCCCCACCGGATGATACCGGCGCCGTTCAACGCCGGAGCGGGCCTGGCCCTGGGATTGAGGGCGGGCCTCGAACTCGTCGGCCTCGAACACCGCTCACAATCCGCCGTCCTCGCCGGCTCCCTGGCGCCGGTGGACATCCTGATCGAGGAGTACCGTCTGCCGGCGCTCAACGCGCAGGGCGAGCCGATACCCTCCACGGGGGAGGACGAACTGACCGGAGCGGTGATAACCACCGAGGCCGAGGGGAAGGGATCCTGTTACATCGAAACCACCGACCTCTCATCCGACGAGGTGGAGAGAATCACCGTGCGCTACCTGGAAAGCCACCCCGCGGCCGTTCTTCACTGGCGGACCGAGGGTGTCTCGCCGAACCGCGAGCCGCTCAGGCTCGTTCTCTCCGAGCCCTTCGTGGGTGGACTGGACTCACCGGCCGGTCTGGCGGTGGATCCGGAGCGCCGCACCACCCTGACCGGCCTCTACGCCGCCGGGGAAACGGCCGGCGGAGTACCCAAAAAGGGGATCACCGGGGTCTTCGCCGAAGCCCTGATCGCCGCCGAGGGCATCGCGGGCGACCTGGAGTACCTGGAACGGGCCGAGATTGACGAACAGGAGGCGCAGCGGGAGAACCGCCGAATCAACGAACCCCTCCTCCGTCTCTCACGAATCGGCGAAGGGGTCGGCCCACACGAGTTCGAACAGCGGCTGCAGCGGATGATGGACACCTACGCCGGGGGACGCGCGGGCAGCTACAGACTCGAGAGGAACCTGCTCATTAAAGCCCGGTGCGAGTTACAGAACCTCGCCGCACAGATTTCGTATCTCATCGGCAGCTCGAACCACGACGCCGTGCTCTGCCTGCGCGCCCAGAACCGGCTGCTGGTGGCCCGGGCCTTGGTGGAGCACCTGATCGGCAGGCTGGGCGGGAAGAAGCGCAGCGAGCTGCTCCTGTCCGCCCTGAATTCCAAAACCGGCCGGCCGGAGCTGGCACCCACCACACCGGCCAAAAGGTAGGGTGGGGATGCGGATCGCCCTCGTTACCTACGGCGACGAGAATGTATCTGAATGGAAAACGGTCTCGTTTCCTCTAAAAGAGGTCTACTGCAACCTCCACGGCCATGATTTCGTTTCCCGTCACGAGCGGCTCGACGACCGCCCGGCCGGTTGGACCAAGATCCCCCTGATCCTTCAACACCTACCGAATTACGACTGGGTCTACTGGTCCGACGCCGACAGCTTGATCTTGCAGCCCCAGATGGAGCTCCAACACTTCATTGCCGAGGAGAAGGACCTCGTATTCTGCATCGCCGGCCTGCACGGCACGATCAACTCCGGTGAGTTCTTCGTCAAAAACACGCCCTGGGCCAGGGGGTTCCTGGAAAAGGTCTACGGACAGACCTTCCTCGTCAATGATCGGAAAGGCAAACCGAAGACTTTTCGCGATTGGCTGAAGCGAAGGCTCTGTGGCTGCATCGGCTGCCGGAAGTTCCGGTTCGATCAGAAGGGTTTCGTTCACGTGATGGGCAGACTCAACCCCGGGGAATTGAAGGACCACTTTACACTCTATCCTCCGGGACACCCGCTCTACTTCAACGGCTACGGCGATGACTATACAGAGGGCTGCTTCGTCAAGCACTTCCCCGGTTCCTACAAGAATCTTGAGCTATTCCGGGCCGACGCCCTGATTGCCGAAGAACGATTAAACGCATTGAAAAGGGGCGATACGGTTGAGTGGTAGATTCAAGGTGGTGGTCGAGCCGACAGGACAGGATGCCCTCTGGAACGTCCCCTTTAGCGACGAGGGCGAGCCGATCACCGCGGTGATGGTGACCGGCAAGGACGACGACCACGCCGGCCTCGCCCGGAACTCCATCCTGAGCTTCCTGGAGCAGACTTATCCCAACCGGCGCCTGGTCATCGTCAACGACGGGGGGTACTGCTTCGAGATTCCCGGTGTGCCCGAGGGACACATCATCCAGGTGAACCCGGACGAACGGCGCACCCTGGGCGAGCTGCGCAACATGAGCCTCGAGCGCGTCCCCCCCGACGGCCTCTGGGTCCAGTGGGACGACGACGACTGGCACCACCCCTCCCTCCTGGCCGAGCAGTACGGAGTATTAAAGGAGAAAGACGCCGAGGCCTGCTTCCTCAAGCGTCAGGTCAAGTACGCTTTCAGCAGGAACGCCGGCTGGCTGGACGGCTGCGACTGGGGCTTCGCCGGGACGATCATGGCCCGCCGGAAGGAGGAAGTTCGTTACGAGCTTCCCGAGCTGGGCGAGGACTCCCTCGTCCAAGAAATCTACCAGAAGCGGTACCGCTGCTGCCTCTGGGATAATCCACCCCACTACTACCTGCGGTTCATCCACGGCTACAACTCGTGGAACGACGAGCACTTCCGCCTGAAAAGACGCCTGCGGAACTCGCGTCGCGGCCTGGGCCGGGAATCCCGCCGGTATCTTGGAGAGGTGATTCCGCTCTACTCCGACATCGTTAAACCCAACAACAGGTGACCCAATCCTTCACCCGAGGAGGTTCGTTTTGGCCAAGATGCGTGTGGGAATCCTCACCGGCGGGGGCGACTGCCCCGGTCTGAATGCCGTCATCCGGGCCGCCGTCCGGCGCGGTGCCATCGTCCACGACTACGAGTTCCTGGGGATCCGAAAAGGGTGGCTTGGTTTGATCCACGGCGATGCCGTGCCGCTGGGCCTGGCCGACGTGGAGGAGATCCTGCCCGAGGGCGGGACGATCCTGGGCTCGAGCCGGACCAACCCCTTCGGCAAGAACTCGGAAGAGGAGGTCCCGGCCTGCGAGAAGAACTTCACCGAATTGGGCCTGGGCGCCCTGTTGGCCGTGGGCGGCGATGACACTCTGGGGGTGGCCCGCAAGTTCTCCGACCGGGGCCTGCCCATGGTCGGCGCGCCGAAGACCATAGACAACGACCTCTCGGGCACCGACTACACCTTCGGCTTCTGGACCGCCATCGAGCGGGTGATGGCCTCCATTGATAACCTGCGCACCACGGCCAGGAGCCACGAGCGCATCTTCATCGTCGAGGCCATGGGTCGGCATGCGGGCTGGATTGCCGGCTACGGCGGGCTCGCCGGCGCCGCAGACTACATCCTCACCCCCGAGGAGTCCTTCAGCCTGGACGAAATCCTCTGGAGCCTGAGGCGGAGGTGGGAGGCCGGCTACCGTTACGCCGTGGTCGTGGTCGCCGAGGGGGCCGAGTGGGAGGGCCGCGAGGTCTTCCAGAAGGACCTCCCCAAGGACGAGTTCGGCCACGTCTACCTGGGCGGGATCGGTTTCGAGCTTTCCAAGGCCATCGGCAAGGCTCTGGCGCCCGAGTTCGGCCGAAGGGCGGGGGACCTGACCCGCCACGTGGTTTTAAGTCACCTCCAGCGCGGCGGCACCCCCTGCGCCTTCGACCGCATTCTGGGCACCCGCTTTGGCGCGGCGGCGGTGGACCTCATCACCGCGAAGAAGTTCGGCTACATGGTCGCTCTGGTGGGGAACTCCATCGTCCCGGTGGAGATCACCGACGCGGTGAGTGTGATCAAGACGGTGGACAGGGACTTTTTGGACCTGGCGCGGAACTTCTACTATTAACCCTCTCTCCGAACCGATAAAAAAAAGGGGCCGTCTTCGGCCCCTTTGATTAACCGATACAAAACTCAAAGCGGTCGGATGAACTCGACGCGGTCGTACTCGTACCCCGGACGGGTTCGGTCCTCGAAGTGAAGCCCCAGGGTGACCGCCACGGCGCGGGCCCCGGTCCGCAAGCTCACGATGCGCCTCTCCACGTCCATCCACGGAGCGTCCGGCTCCAGCAGGTAGCTCATCTCGACGAACTTATTGTCCTCGCCCCGGACACCCGATTCGAGAATCGGGGGGACGATGGTCCGGAAGATGGGCCGCTGGAGCGAGAGCCGGGCCAGGCGCTGACGGTACAGCGCTCCGTATTCGCTATTCGGGTCCTTGTCGAGGACGAAGAAGAGCACCGCTCCCGGAAAAACGCCCAAATCTTCCCAGAAATAGTCGGGGGCGGGCTTGTGCCTCTCCGACTTCTCGATGGCGTTGTAGGGATCAATGAGCACGAGCTGCACCGGAGGCATGGCGGCCAGGTTTCCCGACCGGAGCGCGTTGTAGCCGCTTCCGCCCGAAAGCTCCAGGACCGAGAAACCGGCTTCTTCGAGCGCGACCTTCTTTTCCGGGTCCTCCTCGAATACCATCACCTCGGGTTCGTTTCGGTGGCGCCGGGCCAGCTCGGTGCTACCCAGGTAGCGACCCTGGGCCATGCTGGACTCCTGCACCCTTCGCAGGCGCAGCTCTGTCGGAGCATCCAAGAGCCGGTCGGCCACCTTGGGCACGAGAGCCCGGTTGGGGACTCCGGCGAAGGCATCCAGGTAGGTGCCCCGACGATGGATCCAGTCCAAGGCCCGCAGCAGCCACTCGTGCTTGATTAAATCGCCGGCGTTTCCGGCGTCGTAGGGAAAATCCGCCATCAAATTTCAATCCTTTTCTTTCTTGCTCGTCAACTTCTTGTCAATAGCTTCACGCATTGATTGCTCTCCAAGGTCCTTAATAAACAACTCATCTAATAACGATTCAATAACCTTTAAAGCCCAATCAGCTTCTTCAGGTTCAACATCTAATATTTCTCTTGGATTGTGCCCTTTTTTGATATGAGCAGCGTACTTGCCAATCCTTCTAAGATAATCAATATTCTCCGCCGAGCTAGCAGAAATGGTACTTTTAATCTCTTCAATTGAGTTAAATAAATTTTTTACTTCTCCGCCAGTTAAAAATGAAATAATAGATTCAAGACAACGCCTGCTTAACAAGGCACTTGCTTTTGGGCTTATACTCAAAACAGCTAATGCTTCTTCATAATTTGAGATGATTTCCTTTGGAATTTCACTCTTATACATAAGTGGGATATTACTTCGTGCGTTTATGTAGTGAATTTCTTGTAATTTTTCTTTTGGAATTCTAATCGCCCCAATAATCTCAAGGCCGCTACTATCATACTTATCGTCTACAATATCGGTACTCCATAATTCAAGCCAATATATCATTTTCCTGCAATTTGGGCTTGGACATTTATAAAAACAAAGATACCACTGATGATCATGTTGATCATCGTTTAACAACTTCATCTCTGGCTCAAACGCCACCCAAACACCACAGTATGGGCATCTAACATTTACGATATTACTTGAAGTCATATTATCTACTCCATCAGCCCCCGCTCGAACTCCTCCTTGAACTCGGCTATACCCCGATAGATGGCGTAGGCCGTCTCTTGCTGGTAGGCCGGGTCCACCAAACGGGCCTCCTCGCTCTCGTTGGTCAAGAACCCGACCTCGACCAGGATCGCCGGCATCTGCGTACCGCGCAGGACGTAGAAGTTGGCCTGCTTCACTCCGCGGTCGTTGCATCCCAGATGGTAGATGAGATTCTCCTGGACGCACCCCGCCAGTCGCTGCGACTCCACTAAAAATTCGTTCTGCATCAGGTCGCCGAGGATGAAGGATAGCTCGTCGGTGGTCTCCATCGGCAGGTCCGGGTCCAGCTCGAAGTCGGCGTTTTCCAGGTGGGCCAGGGCTCGGTCCTCGGAGGTGAGGGCGTCGGCCAGGAAGAAAGTCTCCGCCCCGTGGGCCTTTGTGTTGGAGTGGCCATTGAGGTGGATGGAGATGAAGAGGTCGGCCTGGGCCTTGTTGGCCATCAGGGTGCGCCCGTGGAGGCCGATCTTGGTGTCGGCGATCCGGGTCAGGATCACCTCGAGGCCCAGGTGGTGCTCCAGGAGGTTGGCCAGGTAGAAGGCGATGGGGAGGACGAGTTCCTTCTCGACGTACCGGTTGGAGTATCCGCCGGTGCCGATGTACCCCCCGCCGTGGCCTGGATCAATCACGATCCGGCGGATGCGCAGACGGTCGAAGTTGGCGTCCGGGTTGATCCCACCGGGCAGTGCACCGTAGGCGTCGCGCACCTCGAGGCGGATGTCGTCTCCGTGCCGCTCGGCGCGGTAGATGTACTCGCCGGGCCAGAGGAGGACGCGGATCTGGTAGCCGGTGTCGCGGGGGTGGGGCCGCAGGACCGCCTCGTCCACGAAGCCCGCACCGGGGAACTCGACAACGCGTCCCGGGGACCCGGCGGCGGGGATGTCCAGAACCAGGGTCGAGCCGCTGCGCCGCAGGACGAGCCCCTGGACTCCGGGGAGTTCGATCTCGACGACGATGGCGGCGCCCTCGCTGAAGACGCGCAGGTCGTAGGCCGGCCCCTGTTCCACCGACACCGGCTCGTAGATCACCTCGCCCTCGATCACCTCCGCGGCGGGGGAACCGGAGAGGAGAAGGCTCGCGATCAGGCCGATTGACAGCCGGTGCACTACCCGAGCTCCAGGACGGTGATGTTCTGATTCGAGTAGATGCAGATCTCGCCGGCCAGCCGCAGCGCCTCCTCGACGATGGCCCGCGCGGAGAGGTCGGTGTGTTTGACGAGGGCTCTGGCGGCGGCGCTGGCGTAGCCCGCCCCGGAGCCCACCGCCGCCACCTCGTCGTCGGGGGAGATAACCTCGCCGGAGCCGGAAATGAGGAGCGACTCCTCGGTATCGGCCACCAGGAGGACCGCCTCCAGGCGGCGGAGGAACTTGTCGGTGCGCCAGATCTTCGCCAGCTCCACGGCGGCCTTGGAGAGGCTCTTCGGGTGATTCTCCAGCATCCCCTCGAACTTCTCGAACAGGGTGATGGCGTCGGCCACGCCCCCGGCGAAACCGGCCAGGACCCTGCCGTCCCGGAGCAGGCGCACCTTCTTGGCGCCGCCCTTGAGGATGGTGTCGCCCAGGGTGACCTGTCCGTCGCCGCCCAGGGCCACCTTATCATCACGGCGGACGCAGAGGACGGTCGTGGCTCTGATCTGGAAAAAGGGCATTTTCTCCTCCTGCCGGTGATCTAATCGGTGGAATTGTACCGCCGTCAGCGGCTTACGGCAAGGAATAATCAAATTTCTATTGTCATATCCTCCCCGATGAGTTACATTACTTTCATCGTATTTGTGAGTTCACTTTTCCGTAAAACCAAAAAACAGGAGGAGATCGTGAAAAAGCTATTCCTTGTTACATTGGCGCTGCTCGTCCTCGCTGGCGCGGGCATGGCCAAGGAGATCGAGGTATTCTTCGCCCCCGGCGGCGCCCTGAGCTACCTGCCGCCGCCCCCCCCCGGTGAGACCGAGCTTTACTGGGACGACGGTGTAGACAGCAGCTCATACTTCCCCGGCTCCCTTTCGCCATACGCCACCACCTTCACCGCCCCGTCGGACTGCTGGCTGATCCGCTACCGCCTCTACTGGTACGGCGGCGGCAACGTTGATCTTGACTGCCTGCTCTTCGACGACAGCGGGGGCACCCCCACCGGCTCCACCCTCTTCACCGTCACCGGCAACACCGGCGACGCCAGCCGCGAGTGGGTCGAGATTGACGTCATCAGCGAAGGTGTGACGCTCGATAGCGGCGATGTCTTCCATCCCGGCTGGAGCCACACCAGCACCACAGGTGGCCTCTTGATGGACACCGCCAAGCAGGCCGGTTCCTGCTGGCTCACGCTGGGTGGCTGGTACGACTACAGCTCGTACTACACCCACATGGTCCGCGCCGTCATTGACGACGATTTTGACGGCCCCTACGTGGACGGCCAGGACCCGGCCGACGAAGAGTGGACCGACGACAACTCACAGTTCGTCTTCCACGCCAAGGACGACGACAAGGGCGTGGACATTGACACCATTGAGGGAAGCGTGGACGACGGCGCCAAGGCCGAGGTGCCGGGCGACCTGGACGTAACCGGCGACCCATCGGACTACACCTGCACCTGGACCCCGGACGACCCCTTCGAGGACGGCACCTACGACGTGACCGCCTACGGCAGCCTGGCCGACCTCTTGGGCAACGAGATGGGCAGCGACGAGACCTGGAGCTTCAGCGTGGACGCCACCGCCCCGACCGTGGGCGGCCGCGACCCGTCTGACGGCGCCGAAGGCGTTGACCCGGATTCCGACATCATCTTCCACGTCTACGATCCCGGCATCGGCGTGGATATCGACACCCTTGTCTTCACCGTCGCGGACACCAGCCTGGACTTGCTGTCCGAGGGAAGCCGGGCCTTCAGTGCCGGCTCCGGCGCCCTCTCCACGGGTTACGCGCCAGCCGGTGAGATCACCGGCGACCTGGACATCAGCGGCGACCCCGACGACTACACCTGCACCTTCACCCCCGACGACCCGCTGCCCAGGGGCGACACCATCACCTGCACCGTGGCCGCCGGCCTGGCCGACGACCTGGGCAACGAGACCGACTCCGACATCGTCTGGACCTTCGATGTCGCCGTAGGCGTTGAGGATGCCACCTGGGGCCAGATAAAGGCTGAGTTCTAAAAAGCACGGAAATACCGGCATAGGGCCCTCCCGCGCGGGGGGCCTTTTTGGGTTGTAAGGGGGGGGAGGGGGAGGAGGCACCGGGTCTGCCTGCACGGGTCTAACTTTAAATAACCTCGTCAGGCCCTTACGGCAAGGGATAATCAAATTTCTATTGTCATATCACCCCCGATGAGTTACAATATTTTTGCGGTATTCACGAGTCCACTATTCCGTAAAACAAAACCTCAGGAGGAGATTGTGAAAAAGTTGTTACTCGTTACATTGACGCTGCTCGTCTTTGTCAGCGTCGCCCCGGCCAAGGAGATCGAGGTGTCCTACACCACCGGCGGCGCCCTGAGCTACCTGCCGCCGCCGCCCCCCGGTGAGACCGAGCTCTACTGGGACGACGGTGTTGACAGCGGCTCATACTTCAGCAACTCCTATGTGCCATATGCCACCACCTTCACCGCCCCGTCGGACTGCTGGCTGATCCGCTACCGCCTCTACTGGTACGGAGGCGGCAACATTGACATTGACTGCCTGCTCTACAACGACAGCGGCGGCACCCCCACCGGCTCCACCCTCTTCACCGTCACCGGCAACACCGGCGACGCCAGCCGCGAGTGGGTCGAGATTGACGTCATCAGCGAAGGTGTAACGCTCGATAGCGGCGATGTCTTCCACCCCGGCTGGAGCCACAGCAGCGGCTCAGATGGCGTCTTGATGGACACCCCCAAGGGTGGCTATTCCTGCTGGCTCACGCTGGGTGGCTGGTACGACTACAGCTCGTCCCGCACCCACATGGTCCGCGTCGTCATTGACGACGACTTTGACGGCCCCTACGTGGACGGCCAGGACCCGGCCGACGACGAGTGGACCGACGATGACTCACAGTTCGTCTTCCACGCCAAGGACGACGACAAGGGCGTTGACGACACCACCATTGACGTCAGCGTGGACGACGGCGCCAAGGCCGACGTTCCGGGCGACCTGGACGTCAGCGGCAGCTCCGACGACTACACCTGCACCTTCACCCCGGACTCGCCCTTCGAAGACGGCACCTACGACGTGACCGTACCCGACTACCTGGCCGACCTCTTGGGCAACGAGATGGGCTCGGACGAGACCTGGAGCTTCAGCGTGGACACCACCGCCCCGACGGTGGGCGGCCGCGACCCGGCCGACGGCGCCGAGGGAGTTGACCCGGATTCCAACATCATCTTCCACATCTACGATCCCGGCATCGGCGTGGACACCGACACCCTTGTCTTCACCGTCGCGGACACCAGCCTGGACTTGCTGTCCGAGGGAAGCCGGGCTCTCAGCGCCGGCTCCGGCGCCCTCTCCACGGGTTACGCGCCAGCCGGTGTGATCACCGGCGACCTGGACATAGACGACGGCGACCCCGGCGACGTGATCTGCACCTTCGATCCTAACGATCCGCTGCCCTCGGACACCATCACCTGCACCGTGGCCGCCGGCCTGGCCGACGACCTGGGCAACGAGACCGACGCCGACATCGTCTGGACCTTCGACATCACCGGTGAAGGCACTGAGGATGCCACCTGGGGCCAGATAAAGGCTGAGTTCTAAAAAGCACGGAAATACCGGCATAGGGCCCTCCCGCGCGGGGGGCCCTTTTCATATTGTAAGGGGGGGAGGCACCGGGTCTGCCTGCAGAGGTCTATTTGACAAAAAAACCTCGTAATGCCCTTGCGGCAAGGGATAATCTACTCAATTACCCTTGTCTCGTCTTTGCCGGTGGTGTACAATACAGTTACCTTGTATAAAGCTCTTTTACTCAATATCCAACCCCAGGAGGAGATTGTGAAAAAGCTATTACTCATTACAATGGCGCTGCTCTTCTTTGTCAGCGTCGGCCCGGCCAAGGAGATCGAGGTGTCCTTCGCCCCCGGCGGCGCCCTGAGCTACCTGCCGCCGCCGCCCCCCGGTGAGACCGAGCTTTACTGGGACGACGGAGAGGGCAGCTCATTCTTCACCGGCGCCCTTTCGCCATATGCCACCACCTTCACCGCCCCGTCGGACTGCTGGCTGGTCCGCTACCGCCTCTACTGGTACTACGGCGGCAAGGTTGAGGTTGACTGCCTGCTCTTCGACGACAGCGGCGGCACCCCCACCGGCGACACCCTCTTCACCGTCACCGGTAACACCGGCTTCGACATGCGCGAGTGGGTGGATATTGACGTCATCAGCGAGGGTGTAACGCTCACCAGCGGCGATGTCTTCCACCCCGGCTGGTCCCACAACTACACCGAAGGTGGCGTCTTGATGGACACCCCTAAGCAGGCCGGTTCCTGCTGGTTCTTTCTGGGTTACTGGTACGACTGGAGCCATATCGCCACCCACATGGTCCGCGTCGTCATTGACGACGACTTTGACGGCCCCTACGTGGACGGCCAGGACCCGGCCGACGACGAGTGGACCGACGACAACTCACAGTTCGTCTTCCACGCCAAGGACGACGACAAGGGCGTTGACGACACCACCATTGACGTCAGCGTGGACGACGGCACCAAGGCCGACGTTCCGGGCGACCTGGACGTAACCGGCGACCCCTCCGACTACACCTGCACCTGGACCCCGGACTCGCCCTTCGAGGACGGCACCTACGACGTGACCGCCTACGGCAGCCTGGCCGACCTGTTGGGCAACGAGATGGGCAGCGACGAGACCTGGAGCTTCAGCGTTGACGCCACCGCCCCGACCGTGGGCGGCCTCGACCCGGCCGACGGCGCCGAGGACGTTGACCCGGATTCCAACATCATCTTCCACATCTACGATCCCGGCATCGGCGTGGACACCTCGTCCATAGACTTCACCGTCACGGACAGCAGCCTGGGCTCGCTGTCTGTGGGAAACCTGGCCCTCAGTACCGGCTCCGGCGCCCTCTCCACGGGTTACGCGCCAGCCGGTGACATCTCCGGCGACCTGGACATCAACGACGACGACATCCACGACGTGGTCTGCACCTTCGATCCCGACGACCCGCTGCCCCCGGACAGCATCATCTGCACCGTGGCCGCCGGCCTGGCCGACGACCTGGGCAACGAGACCGACGACGACATCGTCTGGACCTTCGACATCATCGGCGAAGGCGTTGACGACACCACCTGGGGCCAGATAAAGGCTGAGTTCTAAAAAGCACGGAAATACCGGCACAGGGCCCTCCCGCGGGGGGGCCCTTTTCGATGCCGACAATCACCTATCCACGAGGGGTTTTTACCCCTTGTCTTGCTTTAATGCGTGATGCCGCCGCGTCTGGCTCCGTCAATGCAGGGTCGTCCCTGGAGCGGGCGACCGGCAACCCCCGGCGTTACCGGCTCAGATCGGACCACACATTCAGAATGGTAGGGCAGATCTATTCATCAGCTGAGAAACCTTGCGGAACGATTCGCGTAAAAGGCCCTCGGCGCGCAATTCCGACTCACTCCCCCCCGCTGGCACGTTTGTTGCCATTAGAAGGGCGCGACCGGTTACCCCATCCCAACGCAACCATGAACCGGAAAAACAACACCGAAGGAGCAACGATGAAGAAGCTACTCGTAACGGCCCTGCTGCTCGCGATCCTCACCTGCGTTGCAGGGGCCAAGGAGATCGTACTCACCGTGGACGCCGACAGTCGTACCCTGGCTGTCGTCCCCAACGACGCCATTCCCTATCCTCTGGGTATAGATGGCGACGGCGAGGAGGAGCTCTCCTGGGACGACGGCGAGCAGGACGGTTACTGGATGGACTCCTTCGACCGCGCCACCTGTTTCACCGCCCCGGTGGACTGCCACGTGGTCAGGAGCCGCGTCTACATCTACGACAACGAATTTCCCTTCTACCCCTACTACTTCGCCATCTACCTCGACAATTCCGGGTATCCCAGTCTGGAACTCGGCGGGACGCTTACCGTCGGCGGCGAACACGATGCCTGGCATGAGACCGACCTCACCCCGCTCGGGATCACCCTGGCCGAAGGTATGATGTTCCACGGGGTGGTGCAAAAACAGTTGGATGAGCACCCCTACATCTGCTTGGACACCACCGACCCCATCCATGGGTGTTGCTACAAAGACGGGGTCGAATGGATCTTCGACCAGGAGAGCAATTTCATGCTCCGCATCGTCGTGGACGACGACATGGACGGGCCCTTCACCTGCAACCCGAACCCGGCCCCCGACGACACAGGCGTGGAAGGAGACACCAACATCTCCTTCGAGCTCCAGGACTTCGACCATGAGGTCGTGCTGGAAACCATCGTAGTCGCGGTCAACGGGGAAGACGTCACCGACGAGTGCGACATCACGGAAATCCTGACCGGCGGGTACACCGTTTTTTACGACCCGCCCGAGGAGGATTTCGACCCCGGTGAAGTCGAGGTTTACTGGGGCGCCGAGGACGAGCTTGGCAACTGGGGGGAGGACGCCTGGTCCTTCCTGATCGACGACAATTTCAACATCGAGGACACATCTTGGGGCGTGATCAAAGACACGTTCTAACCCCGGTCGTCAACCGAGAGGGGTCCCACGGGATCCCTCTCTCTTTGTCGGAAAACCGACCCCCATCGAGATGTTCCAATGGAACGCGAGACCACACCTCGGCGTTCTGAGAACAGATACGTAAAGGGGGCGCATCGGCACCCCCGCTTCATTTCTCTTGGTTTCCAGCTGACGGCGACCGGGCGCATGGTTCGGAGTATTCGTACAATTCGTGTGCAATGCTCCGCGGCGCCTGGCTCGGTTTATTCGAGGAAGTCCAGGCTCTCCTCGTTGAGCATTTTATCGTAAGGATCGGTCCAGAGGCCGTCCCAGTCGTTCCCCGACGGCTCGTAAGCGGTGATGAAGGGCCCGGTGGCCAGGACCAGGTAGCCGTCCACCACCACGCCGATCCCATCGTAGACCTCCGGGGCGCTGTCGGTGGGATAGATGGTCTGACGGCAGGCGACGATGTCCCCGCGGGACTGCATCTCGTACTCGCCCTCGTAGGTGTCGCCCTCCACGTTGGTCCCCTTGCAGGTGAAGGTGCCTTCGTTGGGGAGTTTCTCTAGTTTCGGGGGATCGGGCGGTTCGGCGCCGTCGGAAACGATGTCCACGTCCAGCACGGTGGAGGAGCCCCAGGTCACCCAGCGGCCGCCCATGGCGCCGTCCCCCACGGTGAAGACGCCCAACCAGGGTTCCTCGGGATCGGGAATAGAGAGCGCCAGGTATTTTTCACCGAAGGTCAGGGCGGCGGCCTCAAAGATCTCGCCGTCGTAATCCCAAGTGGCTATATAATACCCGTCCTCCTGTTTGGTGAACTCGAAGTTGTTGTCGGTGAAGAAGGACATCACCTCGAGCTTGGCGTCGTCGGGGGTGAGGATTTCCGTGGCCAGGGCGCCTGCCTTTAGATCGACCCACAAGCCGACCCAGTCATCGCCGGCCTGTTTGAAGATGGTCAGGTAGTTATCGCTGTTCATGACCAGGTAGTCCTCGACCAGGGCGGCGGTGCCGAAGAGCTCCGCCTCGTTTTCCATACCCGGGTTGACCAACTGGGCGACGTAGATAGACTTCCCGTTCGGCGCTAGATCGTACAAGCCGAGATAGGACACCCCGTTGCCGTCGATGCCGAGGACGTTGAGGGCCAGGTTCGATCCGAGGGGTTTGATATCCGGCGGCTCCGGCGCCGTCTTCCCCCCGGCGGTGATGGTGTTGTAGGTGGCTTCGGGGTCCCCGTAGAGAAATAGATGCCCGGCCATGGCGCCCTCGCTCACGGTGAAGATGTAGAGGGGGTTGTCGTCCCCCGGCTCGGCGATGGCGAGGTAGTCGTCCCCGAAGGTCACCCCGACCCCGGTCAGGCTCTGCTCGGCGCCCGTCTCGTCGGTCCAGCTCCAGATCACGTCGTACCAGCCGCCCTCGGTTCGGACCAGCTCCACCGGATCGTTATAGGTGAACCCGTCGGCGTAGATGACTTCGTGGTCGTAAAGCCCGCTCAGGTCCGTCTCCAAATTCACCAGGGCGGCGGGGTCGGCGTCGGCCAGCACCAGGGAATACTCGCCCGACACGTCGAGCTCGGTATTCAGGACGTCGGGCCCGCCGCAACCGGCGAGATGGGTTGCCACGACCAGGGCGGCGGCGATCAGGAACAGATTTGCACGCATCAAACCTCCGTGGGTGTAACAGGTTGCGGGACCGCTCTCGACGAGCCCAATCCGTTCTCAATATAGTCGGTCGCGCTAATGCAGGCGGCCCTGCAGCTCGTGGCCTTCGTTCCAGTCAGCCTCGTAATCGGAGTCCACGAAGTATATCAGCAGGTCGGCCTCGTAATCGGAATCCACGTAGTACACGGTAAAATCAGCCTCGTAATCGGAATCCACGAAATACCAGAGACCATCCTCGTCGGCCTCGTAATCGGAGTCAACCACGTAGACCAAAAGATCGGCCTCGTAGTCGGAGTCGACCACGTACACGAGCACGTCGGCCTCGTAGTCGGAATCCACCACGTAGGCCAATCCCGCCGCCCCGGGCAGGGCGAGGGCCACGAGGGCGAGTATCACTAACCTTCTCACGGTTCCTCCTTAAGGTTGTGTAAATCCATAAACAACGGCCCCCTCGCCCAATGCTTCAACTAGCATTTCCGTAAAAGTGCTTTTGATTGATCCAAGGGGGCCAAAAATAACTACGGTCTCAAATGCCATTTTTCTCTTTCCCTTATCCCGTTTTGGCGTTACACGTACTCACTTCACATATAGCGCCAAAACGGGATTTTATATACTTCCTACCCAGAAAGTCAGTCTGGTTCAACTACCTGATCTTCGAGAAGGTATTGTTTATAACCCTCAACGAAGATCATGAATTGCTGGATCACCCTTTTGGGGAACAAATAATCTCTTGTTCCTTCTCTGCCGTACACACGAACTTCAATCTCCTCAGCGTTAGCTATTAAATGAAAGAGATGAAGAGACACATGAAATAAGCATGTCTCTACTATCCCAACTCCCCAACTAGTTGCTGTGCTAGTATCACGTTCTATCGAGATCGGCGAAAGGTCAAAACGCTCACCGTCAATCTTTAGGGCTAAAGTGTTCTCATCCTCCAAAAATAGCCAGTTGTTAGCCTCGTATGAAAGAAGTAGCACAAATCTCCATTCGGTCTCTTCGGAGTCCTTGTAGCTGTAAGGCCAAATAGTGCACTCCCCCATATAGTCAGGCTCAATACCAGTCAAACGAATCGGTGTATGCGCTAACGTGCAGAGGGTAGTTCCATCAAAGTCATCATACTTTACTGTAAACCCTTTATCCGCAGGAGAAAACTCGTAACAACCAGCCTGCACAAGTAGCAGTAAAATCACACCAATAAGTAACCGTCTCATCGTTTCCTCCCTGAGCAAAAATTGTTCACAGAGCACTCGTTAAACGTTTATCTCAAAAAAGCTACCAAAACTTAGTCATTGTTCCTTCTTTAGGTTAATCGCGCTTTTCTAGCATACCCAGCGAATCAGTAAAGAGGCAAGGGGCTTAAGCCCCTTGTTCCGTCCATTATTCGTGAAAAACCTGGGCGGTGAAGGTGAAGAGCTCGGCGTCGCGCTTCCAGGCGTCCTGCGGCAGGCCCGCCTTGCGGCAGGTGTGGGCCAGGAACTCCTCGCGGTCCCATCCCTGCTCCTGGGGCACCTGGGGCAACAGGAGTCCCGATCGGCCGCCGTGGCGCACCACCAGACCGTGGCGGCCGACGGTGATTCCGGTCGGGTCGTCGCATCTCTCCAGGGGCGACAGAGCGCTGATCTCGATCCGCAGGTCGCCCAGCTCATCGGGCGTCACCGGGGAGAAGCGGGGATCGCCGGTGGCCGCCGCGACCGCCATCTCCCGCACCGCCTGCCAGAGCGGCACGATCGGCTCCACATACCCGATGCAGCCCCGGAGGTGCCCGTCCTTGGTCAGGGTGACGAAGGCGCCGCGCCTCTGTTTGAGCTTGGCCGAGGGCCCGGCCACGACGGGGGGTTTTTGACCGGCGTAGTGGCTCTCCAGGGCCTCACGGGCGAGCTGGAGAAGTTGCCGCTTCTCGCCGGAGTCCAGATCGTGGTCCTCCGCCTCCTCGGTTGGAAGCGTGAACACGGCGGAGAGGTAGCCGACAACCTGCTGTCTGTCCCCGGTGACGTCCCCCGAGGTGGCGTAGGAGATGATCCGGGAGACCTCGGCCCCCACCTCGCGGGCGTAGAACATCGCCGCCGCCATGGGACCAGTCCCGCAGGCCGCGGCCTGGCCGCAGTCTACCGCCCGGAGCAGCTTCTCCGGTTCAAGCATCCGCACGTGGTCCGTGACCACGCCGTCGAGGACCCGGGCCACCGAGTCCTCGTGATAGTGTGAAAGATCGCTCGAGGCCACCACCAGGGTATCCTCTCCGCCGAGGGACATGGCCAGGGCGGCACCCAGCTCCCGCGCCGTTTCTTCGTCCTGGGAGCCCATTAACAGCGGCACCAGCTTCGTCTCGGGCAGCCGGATCTGGATGAAGGGGAGCTGAACCTCGAGGGAATGCTCTGAGCTGTGGGCACCGGGTACCGACTTGAGGCTGGCATACTCGGCGGCGAAAGCGGCGAGGGCCTCGAGGTCAATCTCGATCAGACCCAGCGGCGTCTCGTAGGCTTCGCCGATGTAGGTGGAGACACCGTCGAAGGGAACCCGATGGCTGGGGGCGATGACCACCACCCGTCGGAAGATGTTCTCGCCGATGGCGGCGTAGGCGCCGGCGGCCACGGCGCCGGAGTAGACGTACCCGGCGTGGGGTGACACCAGGGCGCGGACGCCGCGCATCGGCTCCGCATTACTGCGCTGGAGGAGCTCGGTTACCTGGCGGCGCAGCGAATCCCGGGGCGCCGGGTAGAAACTGCCGGCCACCACGGCACCGCGCACATTACCTTTGGCCTTTTTCTTTAATTGCTCGAAATCGGCGAACAGGATCATCAACCTCTCCTCTGAGCTTTATCGTTGATCTTACGATTACACATCATTCGAACGCTCTCGACTAAGGTGGATTCGGGGCTTCGATGAAAATCCCGGAGGCCATGCGGCCGGCGGCGTCCCCCTCGGCGCGGTAGGAGTAGCAGCGGTCCAGATTACAGCTGGTGCAGACGTTTCGCGGAGTGATGCGCTCCCGCAAGACGCCCCTCCGTTTGAGCTGTTCGATCACCAGCCCCGGCAGGTCGAGGTGAGATTGACCCTCTTCACCCATTATAACGAAATCCCCACCCCAGCGACGGGTAAAATCCTCCGCCAGACCGGCCGACACCTCGTAGCAGCAGGGACCGATGGCCGGACCCAGGTACACGTGGAGATCGGCGGGTGGTATTCCGAACCGCCGTTCCACGAATCTCAGCGCCGCCCCGATCACGTCGTCCATGACCCCGCGACGACCGGCGTGAACGGCCACCACCAGCTTCGAACCATCGTCGGCCAGGAGAACCGGCACGCAGTCGGCGGTAAGCACGGTTATGGCCAAACCTGACCGATCAGCGACGACGGCGTCGGCCCGCGGGTAGGGGAAAGTGGTGGGCCCCTCGGCGTAGAAAACATCGCGGCCGTGGACCTGATGCACCCGGGCGATTTCCGTTCCGGGAGCTATCTTCTCGAGTAGTTTGCGGACCGTGGCGATAGGGTCGCTCGAAGCATTGCGCGTCCGCCGGGTGATGAACCCCAGCGCCGGGCCGACCCGGAAAATTTCCCACCCCGATCCATTCACCGTTTGACCTCGATCGAAAGACCGGGAAAGGCTTCGGAGAGCTGGGCAACGCAACGGCTGTCCTCGGCGGGCGTCTCTTCGGAGTCTGGTATGCGCGCGTTGATTCGGATGTTCGCCGGCCCGAACCGGGTGAAACTGACCCGGGTGAGCTCGATCTCGGGGATCTGGTGGATCTTGTCAATCACCTGCTGAAAGCTGTCCAGGTCGCCCTTCAGGCTGAAGCGGACCAAGCTGCGATTGGGTCGGGTGCTGAATTCGGGGTGCTGCTGGAGGAAACGACGGATGGCGTGACGGGCGTGGGAGGTCTTGGCGAAGCGGAGCCAGCCGGGTCTGGGGTGCGCCTCATCAGATGTCAGCACCTCGACGCGGTCCCCGGCCGAGAGCTCGTGGTTGATCGGCCAGGGCTGACCGTTAACCCTGGCGCCGCTGCAGTGCAGCCCAAGATCGGTGTGGATGCGGAAGGCGAAATCGAGGACGGTCGAACCTACCGGCATGTCCATGGGATCCCCCTTGGGGGTAATCACAAAAATCTGCTCGGCGAAGAGGTCCACCTTGACCGCGCTGGCGAAGGTGCGGGCGCTGGAGGTCTGCTTCTCCCAATCCACGATCCTTCGCAGCCAGAGCAGCTCATCGTCCAGGTCGGGATCGAAGCCGCTCTCCTTGTAGGAGAAGTGGGACGCCACTCCGTACTCGGCGATGAAATTCATCTCCTCGGTCCGAATCTGAACCTCGATACGACGTCCGCCAGGTCCATAGACCGCCGTGTGCAGGGACTGGTAGCGGTTGGGCTTGGGGTTGGCGATGTAGTCGGAGAACGAGTTGGCGACGGGCCGCCAGAGGCTGTGGATGATTCCCAGAACGCTGTAACAGTCGCGCACCTGCCGGGTGATCACCCGGATTCCCAGGAGATCTATCATCTGGTCTGGGGCCTCGTCCTTCTCGATCATCTTGCGGTAGATCGAGTAGATGTGCTTGGGGCGGCCGAAGATGGTCGCTTTGATGCCCAGTTCTTCGAGCTTGGTTTCGAGCTCCCCGATGACGGCGTTGAGGTGGGCCTCCTGTTCCGGCTTACCGGCGCGCACGATCCCGGCCAGCTCGGTATAAACCTCGGGGTGAAGGAACATGAGCGACCGGTCCTCCATCTCCCATCGCAGCTTGGCCACGCCGAGGCGGTGGGCGAGGGGGGCATAGATCTCCAGGGTCTCCAGAGCTTTTCCACGGCGCTTCTCCGGCGGCATGTGCTGGAGGGTGCGCATGTTGTGCAGTCGGTCGGCAAGTTTTAATAAAAGGATACGCGGATCGTGTCGGGCGGTGAGGAGGAGCCTTCGCAGCGTGGCCGAGGGGCCGGACCGAACCGAGGACTCCGCCCTGGCTTCCTGGGTCATCCCGGAAACGAGGCGGTAAACCTCTTCGCCGAACGTTTCTTGGATCTCGGCTCGTTTTACATCGGTGTCCTCGAGAATGTCGTGGAGGATGCCGGAGATCACCGTCTCGGCGTCACCTCCCAGTTCGGCCAGGATGTAAGCCACCTCGACGGAATGGATGAGGAAGGGATCGCCGGAACGCCGCCTCTGCCACCGGTGAGCCCGGGCGGCCAACCGGTAGGCTTCCTCGAGCCGTTCGAGCCAAACCTCGTCGGTGCGCGAGCGCATGAGGTTGAGGGTGTCCTCGAAAACGTGACGGCAGGCGGTGAGGTTCATGGTGACTCGGAAGTCTGATTACGGTATACAGTATACCTCATCCTCCACCTCCCCCTCAATCCGGTGCAGCTAACCCCCCTCTCCCCTCTGGAGGGAGGATTAGGGAGGGGGGTATAACTGTGCCCGAAGGGAAAACGGGCGGGTGTGGACACCCGCCTCTACAAACACTTTGCTCCGACCTACCCGAGAACGCCAATCGAAGGGTCAATCCCTACCCCGCACCCTCGTATAAAAACTCCCGGGTGGCGGCGACCAGCTCATCCAGGCGCTCCTCGTCATGGGCCTCGGTGTACATGCGCACCAGCGGCTCCGTGCCCGAGGGACGCAGCATGACCCAGCAATCATCGGCCAGGAGGAGTTTAAGACCGTCGGTGCGGTCCACCTCGCGCACCGCCACGCCGGCGAAGATTTTCGGGGTCTCACCGGCCAGCCGCTCCTTGACGACGGGAGCCAGCTCCTCCGTCAGCCGCAGGTTCAGACGTTCGTTCAGGTAACGACGTCCCACCTCCACGTAGAGGTCCTCGATCATCCGGCGGATGTCCCTGCCGGAACGGGCGATCATCTCGGCCACAATGGCGCAGGCGAGGATGCCGTCCTTGTCGAGGATGTGGTCCTTGAAGCAGATTCCGGCGGATTCCTCACCGCCCAGGACCACGTTTTCGTTTTGCACCACTTCAGCCAGATATTTTATCCCCACCGGCGTCTGGTGAACCTTGCGGTCAAACCCGCGGGCCAGGGCGTCCACCAGATGGGTGGTGGCGACGGACCGGGCGACGCCGCCCTCCCAACCACGGTTGCGCGCCAGATGCCAAAAAACCAAAGCGATGACCAGGTTGGCGTTCACGTAGTGTCCCGTGGAGTCCACCACACCGAAGCGGTCCGCGTCTCCATCACAGGCCAGGCCGATAACGGCGTCGGATTCGCGCACCGTCTGGGACAGCTCCTCGAGGCTGCGGCCGCTGGGCTCAGGGGTGTGGCCGCCGAAGAAGGCATCGCGGTAGGCGTGAAGAACCTTGACCTCGCAGCCGTGGTCGGTGAGGAACTCGGGCAGGTATCCGCGGCAGGTGCCGTAAAGACAATCCACCACGACCTTGAGCGGGCTCGATTCCAGGGTCCGGACTTCAACGAGCTCCTCGAGTTTGGCCAGGTAGGGCTCCTTCACCGAGATGAGCTCGCAGTCGGGATATTTGAGGACGTCTTCGAGTTCAACCGATCCTTCTCCCAGAACCTCGACCTCGCTCCCCAGGAACTCCTCGATCCGGTCGGTGACCTCGGTCGGCGCGGCGGCGCCGGTCGAGGGCGAAAACTTGAGACCGCAGTACCGGGGCGGGTTGTGGCTGGCGGTTATGTTGATCGCCCCCCCGAAACCACCGTGCACGACGGCGTGGGCGATGGCCGGGGTGGGTGCGTCGCGGTCGGTAAGCCTGACACCGATACCCTGACGCAGGAGCTCGTCGGCGGCGGTCCAGGCGAAGCGATCCGCCAGGAAGCGCGTGTCCCGGCTGACCAAGACACCCTTCTCCGCCTCGCCGGTGGACTTCATGTACCGGGCGATCGCCGCGGTGACGCGGCGGACGTTGGCGAAGGTGAACTCCTCGGCGATGAGCGCCCGCCAACCCGAGGTCCCGAACTTGATGGCCATAGAGCCCCTCCCGTGGTGTATCTGCGAGGTCTAGAGGGTAATTGAGCCCCGCAGAGCTGTCAAGGCGATCGAGGTGCTCAACGGTCGGCAACGGGGTATCGCGACTTGGTCGGGCCCCGCCGACTTGCCGCCCCGGAATCGCTGTGCTACCATTTTGCCCCACCAATGAGAAGGCGGACCATGCTCTACGAGGACGGCATCCCGACGACCGAGGACCTGGAGACTGTCAACCCATCACTGGAGAGCCTGAATCAGGGTCCCGTGGTGATCATCGAATGTTTCCAACAAATACCCTGCGACCCCTGCCACACCAACTGCCCCACGGGCTGCATCCTCCCCTTCGAGGACCTCAACGATCTGCCGAGGACCGATGATTCCCTCTGCAACGGCTGCGGTGTCTGCGTGGCGGCCTGCCCGGGCCTGGCGGTCTTCATCGTGGACATGACCTCCGGCGGCGAGGGGCGCGCCGTGGTGCAGATTCCCTGGGAATACCTGCCGGTGCCCGAAAAAGGTCAGGAAGTCGTGCTGACCGACCGCGCCGGAAACGCAATCGGCAGAGGCGAGTGTCTCAAGGCGGTGCGCTTCCGGGACCGCACCTACGTGCTCCACCTGCGGATTCCCGCGGAGCTGGCCATGGAAACGCGGGGGATTGACCGCCGGGCACTCATCGAGTCTCAGGCTTAAAACCGAGTTACGTTTCCCAACCGAAACCGAGCCATGACCGAAGAGGACGCCATCATCGTCTGCCGTTGCGAGGACGTGACCCTGGGCGAGATCACCGGCGCCATCACCAAGGGCTACGCCACGGTGGACGAGATCAAGCACTTCCTCCGGGCCGGGATGGGACCCTGCCAGGGGCGCACCTGCGGGCACCTGGTGGCGCAGATCATCGCCCGGGAGACCGGGATGCCCATCGCCGAGGTATGGCCCATGCGCGCCCGACCGCCCTACCACCTCGTCCCCTTCTCCACCATCCTCAACGAACCCGGCGAGGCCGTGATGTTCTCGAAGGAGGAGGGCTAGTCATGGCGGACGGGAGGTCCTACGACGCCGTGATAGTCGGGGCCGGGGTCATCGGCACCGCCATCGGTTACTACCTGGCCAAAGAGGGCATCCGCGACGTTTTAATCCTGGACAAGGGCTACGTCTCCGGCGGGGCGACGGGGCGCTGCGGCGCCGGGGTCCGCCAGCAGTGGGGCCTCGAGATGAACTGCCGCCTGGCCAAGCAGTCGGTGGACATGTTCGTCGGGCTCTCCGAGGAGCTGGGGGAGGATATTGAGTTTGAGCAGTCGGGCTATCTCGTCCTGGCCTACGACCTCGAGACGGTCGAACTCTATAAGCGTAATATTGAGCTACAAAATCCCCTTGGGATTCCGGCCAGGCTGGTGACGCCCGGGGAGGCCCGCGAGATCGTCCCCGTCCTGAACACCGACGGCCTCCTGGCGGCCACCTACTGCCCCACCGACGGCCACGCCAACCCCTTCAAAACGAATTACGCCTACGCCCACGCCGCGGTGCGACTGGGCTGCGACCTCCACTCCTTCGAGGAGGTCACCGCCATCGAGACCGGCGGTTCGGGCATCCGGGCCGTGGTGACCAACAAAGGGCGCTACGAGACCCGGATGGTGGTCAACTGCGCCGGCGGCCACGCGGCATGGATCGCCGAACTGGCCGGGATCGAGATAGACTGCTTCCCCGAGCGGCACCAAATCCTGGTCACCGAGCCCTACGAGCGCCTCTTCGACCCCATGGTCATCAGCTTCAAGCACCACCTCTACTGCCAGCAGGTGGTCCACGGAGCCTTCATCATGGGGCTGGGGATGCCCGAGGAACCGGGCTTCAACGAGGACTCCGGCTGGGAGTTCATCGAGGCCATGGCCCGGGCGGTCACCAGTATCCTGCCTATTCTGGCCGGAGTGCGGGTGATCCGGCAGTGGGCCGGGCTTTACACGAAGACCCCCGACGCCCAGCCGATCCTGGGGGAACACCCGGACCTCCCCGGCTTCTACAACGCCGTGGGCTTTTCAGGGCACGGCTTCATGATCGGCCCCGCCACGGCCAAACTGGTCGCCGAGGCCGTCGCCTGCGGCCGTACGCCGGAGCTGATCAAACCGCTGGACGCCAAGCGCTTCGAGCGCGGCGAGTTGGTCCTGGAACCCAACGTGGTGTAGGATCGGCCGTCGTTGCATAAAATGTAGTGCGGGGATTTTAACCGAGCGTAGCGAGCTATGCCCCCGGCAAACCGAGCGAAGCGAGCTATGCCTCTGGCAAATCCCCGCCGCTTTTTTTTAACGTTCCCTACCTCGACCCTCACCCTAAACCCTCTCCCTGGAAGGGAGAGGGGACAGCGGGCCGACCTGAAGGTCGGCCCCTACGTGTTTTTTGTGTTTGCATGGGAGCGATCAGCGGTAACTATTCGTTACGCGCTGTACGCGGCGCTGCCCGTTTGATTGGCGATGCCGTGGAGTCGCGGGGCTGTGATCCAACGCACGGCGTTGGCTATTGGGTCAGTTGGATCATCGCCACCTGGGAGAGGACCTGAACCAGCGCCAGGCTGAGCCGTCCGCCCGTGCGCACGTGCTCCCCGATCACCTCCAGGGTGTCATCGAAGCGTCCGAGCTGGGCGTAGAGGACCGCGAGATTCTGCACCAGGGTCAGCCGGTTGCCCCCGCTCAGGAAGGGCTTCGCCATCGCCGCCTCGGCGATGGGCAGCCCGGTGGCCAGATCCGGGGTCACGCCGCCGGACAAGAAGACGAGCACCGCCTCGAGGGCCAGCGGATCGCCGTACTCGGGGAATTTTTCTTTGGCCTCCTTCAGATAGCCCTGGTGGACGCTCGGATCAACCGGGTTGAAGGTGAACTGGATCAGCATCTCGTAGGCGGCCATCTGATCGGCCGGTTCGGTGGAGCGGATCAGGGTGATCTCGGCCTCGGCGACGGCCTCGGCCATCCTGCCGGTCTGCGAGTAGATCTGGGCCATCCCCCGTGGACCGGCCCAGTGGTCCGGGGCCATCTCGTTGCAGTAATCGAACTGGTCCTCGGCCATCTCGAGGGCGCCGTACTGAGCGTAGAGGAGACCCAGAAGATAGTTAAGGCCGGGGTGGAGCGGATCGGCGGCCAACCCCTCGTTGAGGGCGTCCTGAGCCGCGGCGGTCAGGGGTGAGGTGATGACGTCGAGTCCCATCTTGGCCGCGTACATCTGCTCCTGGCTCATGCCCGGCTGCGGTCCCATAAGGATCTGGAGGGACTGCTCCTCCTCGAAATTTTTAATTGCCACCCGGTAGTAGCGTTCGGCCACGGCGGAGTCGCGCCCCTCGCTGGCCCGTGACCGGTGCTCCTCGACGACTCCCAGGCTCAGGACCAGCCGGTAGCCCAGCTCGGCCTCCTCGTAGCGGCCCTCGGCCAGAGCTTCGTCAGCCGCTTCAAGGATCTTGCCCACGTCAACCTTGTTCCCCGCCTCGGCCCCCTCACTGCAGGCGGTGAGGCAGAGAAGGACCGTGGCGAAAAGAGAAAAAATCAGAAACCTGCGCATGAAACGCCTCACTTCATTTTAGGAACTCAAACGACGAGTCAGGGGGGGATTATAGCGGTCCGAGGGGATAAATGCAACGCTCCGGCGCTCCGGGGCTAAAAGATGAACCGGGCGCCCAGGCCGAAGGCGTGGAACTCGAACTCCAGGATCGTCCAGTCCGGAATAAGCCGGCAGGTGTCGGATAAGTTGATGGGCACTCTGGGTCGGGGGGTAAAACCGAATTCCCGCTTGCGAAAGGTTGAGCCAGCGGTTATCCTTGCTCCTGTGCGGGGGTCCATACCCGGCTCGACGGACCGACCGAGTCGGTTACCGAAGACGAGGAGCCCGATGCCCAAGCTTCTGGAAAACCTCTTTTGGCGGCGCATGTGGACCTCCCATCTCGGGGCGATCAAGGGCTGTCTGGACTTTATGGGCAGAAACGTATCCGAGCCCTGGCTATTCGGCGCCACCGGCCACGCCTTCATCCTCAACGTAAACGACGCGGTCTGCCCCAGCGGTCCCACCGCCTGGAATACCCACATGATCCACCAACTGGGGAGGAACCTCGGGTATGTCGCCGAGGGCGTCTTCGCCGTCAGAGAAGACGGTGACTTCGAGGTGAGAAAGGAGCGGGCCTGGGAGATGGTGAAGAGGGCCATAGACGACTCCCGACCCTGCTACGGCTGGGAGCTCGAGATACCGGAGTTCTACGTGATCCACGGCTACGACGGCGTTGGGTACTACTACTCCGGGCCGCGCCGCGAGAAGGGCCGGGGGCCCAAGCCCTGGACCGACCTGGGCGAGACCACCATCGGCTGCTTGGAGGTGTACGCGCTGAAGAAAGGTCAATCCTCCGACGACGTCACCACAGTCCGGGATTCCCTCCGGTTCATCCTCGAGTACGCCCAGAACCCCCCGAAGTGGATCCACCCCGGCTACAGTGCGGGGTTGGCCGCGTACGACACCTGGATCAAGGCCCTCGCCGACAACACCGCCGAGGGATTCGGCATGGCCTACAACGCGGTGGTCTGGTACACCTGCCGCTCGAAGGGTGTAGAGTTCCTGGAGGAGGCGAAGGAGCGCATCGGCGGTGATACCGGCCCCCTGTTTAGCCGGGCGAAGCGCCACTACCGGGTCGTCGCCGAGAATCTGCGCATCGTCGCCGAAACCTTCCCCTTCTTCGCCCTCAAGCCGGCGTATATCGAGTACACGGACCGGCGTAAAACCGCCATCGAGGCCCTCGGGAAGGCGCGCGCCGCCGAGGCCGAGGCCCTGGCGACCCTGGAGGAGCTGTTGGGGAAGCTGCCGACGGAGAAAAGGTAATCATGGTCGAGCCCTGGGAAGAGGAGATACTCGTCGGACACCGTTGGGGTAGCCACGGCGAGGAGCGGGGTCGGAAAGAGCTGGACCGGCTCCGGACGCTTTGGGACGAAGCCCGCCCCCTGAATGAAGCCTCGCGGAAGCTCGTCGAGGGGATCCGCTCCCTGGAGATCCGCAACTGGGACCTGGAGAACGGCTTCGCGGCCTTGTTACGCGCCATCGGAAAGGCGGAGCCCCTAGGCCGGAGCGTCGGTCACCTGGCCTCGGTGTCCGACGGGCGTTGGAAGGCGATCTTGGCCTACTACCTCACGCTCAGGAACTGGCTGACCAGCGTGAAAAAGAGCAGCTACACCGCGCTCCTCCGAGACGTTGACCCCGGGGAGGAGGTCAAGGAGCGCGTGGAGGGGATGCTCGGGGAGCGCACCGAGCTCAAGGAGCTCTATGTGGAGCGTTTCTGCCGGTGTCTGGAGTTCTGGCTCGGCGGCATGCCCCCCGAGGGGTCACCCCAGAGGACGGCCCACGAACCGGCTATCGAGGCTCTGGAGGAGATCACCCGCGAGGTGGACCCCGGGGGACGCATCCTGGACTCACTGCGCCTGGAGGGAGACGGCCGGCTGGAACCCTGCAGCCACAAGGCCTTCCGCCGGTACGACATCATCATCTCCAGCATCGGAAGCGGGGCCTGGCGGGGAGGGATGCCCATGCGCGGCACCGATGGCTTCGGGCGGGCGGCACTTTTGGACGATCTCCTTTCCCCGGTCGAAACCTGGATTGAAGGCAGCGGCAAGCTGAAAGCGGGGAAGGCATCGCGACACCGGGAGTTCTTCGACCTTCTGGGCGACTCGGATCCAGAGAAGGTTTTCCTCGCCGCGTTCCTGGCCTCCATCCTGCGGGCCCAGGCGCTTTCCGCCATCGAGCGTGCAGAGGAGCGGCCCGGCACTTCCCGGCGAATCGAAAAAGACAGCGAGCATCACGGATGTTTAACGGGGGAACCAACGACGGAATCCACGGTATAAAAGGACTATTCGCATTGACGCGGGACCCCGTCTAGTATTAATGTAGCCCCGGGAGAAGGGTGCTCCGAACACCTGTCGACAACCTTGAGGAGGTCAAGTGGGGAAAGAGATTGACAACCTGCGCTGGAAGTGCATGTGGACCGCCCACCTCGGTTGCGTCAAAGGCTGTCTGGAGTACCTGGGCATCGAAGTATCCGACGCCTGGCTCTTCGGGATAACCGGCCACGCCTTCATCATTAACGTAGCCGATGACGTTTGCCCCAGCGGACCCACCGCCTGGAACACGGAGATGCTCACCCGGCTGGGGAAGAACGTCGGGTACATAGAAGAGATAATTACAGCGGTGAAAACGGACCGCGACTTCGAGATGAAACAGGAACTCGCCTGGAAAACGATCAAGGAAGCAATTGACAAGGGGGTCTCCTGCTACGGTTGGGAGCTCGACATCCCCGAATTTTACGTGATCTATGGCTATGATGACCGGGGCTACTACTACTCGGGTCCCAAGTGCGACGAGGGCAAGGGGCCCAAGCCCTGGCGGGAGGTGGGCAACACTCAGATCGGCTGCCTGGAGATTTACACGGTGAAGAAGGGCGAACCCGTTGAGGTCAAGACCGCGGTGAAGGAGGCGCTGGAGTTCATTCTGGAATTCGCGGGGAGCCCAAAGAGGTGGGTTTATCCGAAATACAAGGCCGGTCTGGCCGCCTACGACAACTGGATCGGCGCCCTGGAGTCCGCTACCGCCGACGGGTGGGGCATGGCGTACAACGCCGCCGTGTGGGGCGAATGCCGGGACTTCGCCCACAAGTTCCTCCGGGAGGCGGCCGAGAAGTTCAACGGTCAGGTTGTGGCCCACTTCTACAAGGCCGCCGGGCACTACAAGGCCGTGGCCGAGAATCTGAAGAAGGTGGCCGACACCTTTCCCTTCTTCACCATGAAGCCGGAGTACATCGAGGATGAAACCCGGCGCCGTGCCGCCGCCGACGCCCTAAAAGTGGCCCGCAAGGCCGAGGCCTCGGGGTTGGAGCTCCTGGAGCGACTCGTGAAGGAGCTTTAGCGGCCGGCCTATCCACGATTTAAAAAACCCCGGTCCGGGGTTTTTTAACCTCGCTCAACATCGGTTGGAATACGCGCCGAAGGCTGGGTAGGCGGTAGCGACGAGGAAGCCGGAGAGGACGGCGCCGAGCAATGTCTGCGGGTACAAAGATCATCCTCCTCGGCACCGGCACCCCCAACGCCGAGCCGGACCGCTCCGGACCGGCGGTCGCCGTAATCTCAGGCGGCAGGTCCCACCTGGTGGACTTCGGCCCCGGAATCGTCCGGCGCGCCCTGGCGGCGGGGCTCGATGTAACCGAACTGAACCGGGCTTTCCTCACCCACCTCCACTCCGACCACACCGCGGGCTACCCCGACCTCATCCTCACCCCCTGGGTTCTGGGGAGAAAAGGACCGTTGATCGTCCACGGACCCCGCGGTCTTAAATCCATGACCAGGGACCTTCTCGCCGCCTATGCCGAGGACATCCGTGAGCGCATCGAGGGTCCGGAGCCGGCGAATTTGGACGGCTGGCGCGTGGAGACCCGCGAGATCGAGCCGGGGATCGTCTGCACCGACGAGGGGATGGAGATCGAGGCCTTTTTAGTCGAACACGGTTCCTGGCCGGCCTTCGGTTACAGATTCATCGCCGGGGACCGGACAATCGTGATCTCCGGGGACACGGCGCCCTCGGCGAGACTGGTCGAGAAGGCCCGAGGTTGCGACGTCCTGGTCCACGAGGTCTACTCGGCGGAAGGCCTCAAGAAAAGGCCGCCGGAGTGGCGTCGCTACCACCAGAGGATGCACACCTCGACGGCGGAGCTGGGGAAAATCGCCAATGAGGTGCGCCCCGGTCTGCTGGTTCTCTACCATCAACTTCCCTGGGGGACGACCGAAAAGGAACTTCTGGGAGAAATACGCACCGACTACGACGGCGAGGTCGTCTTCGGGAGGGACCTGGACGGATTTTAACCCGTGGAGGTTTGATGCTGGTCCGCCAAGTGGCAGATGTTACACAAAACGACGTCGAGATGGAGGACGCCGAGAAGGTCCGCATCCGCTGGCTGATCGCCGAGGAGGACGGAGCGCCGAACTTCGCCATGCGCGAGCTCGAGGTGGCCCCCGGCGGCCATACCCCATACCACACCCACCACTGGGAGCACGAGGTCTACGTCCTCGACGGAACCGGCGTCGTCCGGGACGAGAGGGGCGAGACGCCGCTCGGACCGGGGTGCGTCGTCTTCATTCCGGGAAACGAGACGCACGGCTTCGTCAACACCGGCGACGAGGCGCTGCGTTTTCTCTGCCTGGTACCCCATCGCCGGCAGTAGGGACATCGGCACCGTTTAATCCCATCGTTTCGCCTCGAGGAGGGGAATGCTGACCGGCATCCATTTCCTGTTGACCTATACCTGTAGCTGGGAGTGCGACCACTGCTTCCTCTTCTGCTCACCTCGGGCGGAGGGCACCTTCACCCTGGCCCAGATCCGCCGGATACTCAAAGACGCAAAGCGCATCCCCACGCTGGAATGGGTCTACTTCGAGGGAGGCGAGCCCACCCTCTACTATCCGCTTCTGGTGGAGGGGGTGAGGATCGCCGGTGAAAAGGGCTTTCGGACGGGAATCGTCACCAACGCCTACTGGGCGACCTGCGTGGAGGACGCCAAGCTGTGGCTCAGACCCTTTGCCGAGCTGGGCCTGGATGATCTGAGCCTGAGCGATGACGAGTTCCACTACGAGGCTGAACAGACCCCGGCACAACGCGCCCGCATCGCCGCCGAGGAGCTGGGTATGCCCACGGCCACGCTCTGCATCGAGCGGCCCACCGTGGAGCGGACCGGTGAGAAGGGAGCGCCGGTGGTGGGCGGCGGAGGGATGCTTCGCGGGAGGGCCGCGGAGAAGCTCGTCGAAGACCTCCCCACCCGTCCAGCCGAAGAGCTGACCGACTGCCCCTACGAGGACCTGGAGAGCCCCGGAAGGGTCCATCTGGACGCCTTCGGCCACGTCCATCTATGCCAGGGCCTGAGCCTGGGTAATCTGTGGGAGACGCCGCTCTCCGAGCTGGTGGCGGCCTACGACGCAACCGAACATCCGATCAGCGGCCCCCTGGTCCGAGGCGGTCCCCCGGCCTTGGCCCGTGAGTACGGGGTTGATGTCGGTACCCGATTCGTTGACGAGTGCCACTACTGCTTCCTGGTGCGCAAGGCCCTGCGCGAACGGTTCGATAAATACCTGGCGCCGCCCTTGGTGTATGGATTGGAAGAGGAATCAATAGAACCGAAGGAGTGAAACATGCCGACGATTACAGTCGAAGGACCGTTTCTGGAGATCGAGAAGAAGCGCCTGTTGGTCAAGGCCCTCTACGACGCGGCGTACGCCGTGTACGGCATCGAGCACATCACCGTCCTGATCCGGGAGAACCCGCCGGAGAACGTGGGGGTGCACGGCGAACTCCTGGTTGACCGGAAGAAGGGCGCCAGCCGGTTGAAGAAGAAGTTCTAGGAAATCGGGCGGGTCCTCGAAATAGCCGCAATCCCGTTTCACCCGAGGGCGCGCCGTTGCCGACCTAACGCGACGGGCGGCTCTGTAGAGAGAGCGATTCAACCAGAGGCTGAACCGATGATCGGAACCAACGTCAGCTCGGGCTCGCCCTACGAGGGACACGCCGGCTTCTCCCGGGCGCGCCGGATCGGACGAATAATCGCCGTGGCCGGCACCGCCCCCATCGCCCCCGACGGCTCGACCGCCCACCCGGGCGACGCCTACCGCCAGGCGCTGCGCTGTCTGGAGATTATCGAAAAAGCCTTAGTCGAGCTGGGAGCGCGGCGGGAGAACGTTATCCGCACCCGGGTGTACCTGACCGACGCATCCCTGTGGCGGGAGGCGGCCCGGGCCCACGGAGAGTACTTTGCAGAAATTCGTCCGGTGAGCACCTTCGTCGAGGTGAGCCGACTCCTCGATGAAGAGTGGCTGGTGGAGATAGAGGCCGACGCCGTCCTGGAGTAGTAGGGGTGAGGATCACATTCGTCTGCGACAGCGAGACCCGGAGGGATGATCTGCGAGCCGGCCGGGGCTTTGCCTGCTTCGTCGAGGCCTTCGGGAGACGGATTCTCTTCGACACCGGTGCCGAGCTGTACGTCCCCGCCTCACCAAGTTCAAGGCCGAGATAAAGCGCCCCTACCCCGAGACCTGGGTCGAGGGCGGCGCCGGAAGGGTCATCGAGCTTCTCGACGGTAAAGGGCGCGCCGAGGGGGACCGTTCCGCCGGACGCGGCCCCGCCCAGGCTGGTGTATAATCTACCCACCGAACACAACCAAAACGCTGGAGAATGTTCCGTAGACTGATCGTTGCCTCTCTCATACCGGCCTTCGCCGCGGCGGGGATCACCCTGACCACCACCGCCGTCTGGGAGTCCGAGGACTTAATCGAGGGAGATTATCCGTACTCCACCGGTTGCGATTGGGCCGACGTTGACGGCGACGGGCTCATAGACCTGGTCGTCTCCAACGGCAACGACATGCGCCTCGAGTACTGCGCCGTCTACTTCAACACGCCGCAGGGTCTCGAATCCCTCCCCGCCTGGTTCGGCGAACCGCTGGAGTACCACGGACACCTGGAGTGCTGCGATTACGACGCCGACGGCGACGTGGACCTGGGGGTGACGCTCCTGGGCGGCGGCTTCCCGGAGTGGACCTACGGGTACGACGCGGTCTACATCAATCGGAACGGCGCCCTGGAAACCTCGCCCTCCTGGCTCGGCGGGCCGGCCCACAACTCTTTCGGCATCACTTGGGGCGATTTCGACGGCGACGGTGATGCAGACCTGGCCGTGGCCGGGGGCGTGGACTACGTTCAGCGGAACGAACCGCTGCGCATCTACGAAAACGTGGTGGGCGAGTTGAACCCGATCCCGGCCTGGGAATCGGACAAGCACACAACCTGGATGGACGTCCTCTTCGGCGATTTCAACAACGACGGCTGCCTGGACCTGGCGGCCGGCGCCGAGCACGATTCCAACGCCATCTTCTTCGGCACGGGGGACGGCCTCCCGGCGACACCGGGGTGGGAGGACTCACCCGAGTGGGACACGATCAAGATCGCCGCCGGGGACCTGAACGGCGACGGCTGGCTGGACCTCGTTATAGCCAACAACAACCAGATCGGTGAGGGGCAGGTGGACATCATCCACCTCTCCGACGGCGGCCCCTTCGACGCAGAACCTGACTGGGTGTCCACCCACGCTGAGATGAGCTCCTACGCGGCCCTGGCCGACCTGGACGCCGACGGCGACCTGGACCTGGCGCTCTCGGGATGGTGGAGCCTCATCCGGATCTACGAGAACCACGACGGGCGCTTTAACCCGGACCCCGAATGGCTCTCCGATCTCGGCTACGAACCGGTCTCCGAAGCGCTCCTCTTCGGTGACTACGACGACGACGGTCTGACGACGGGAACCGACTACTTCCGGGGCGACGGGAGTTCGACGGCCTTCCGGCTGTCGGTCATGCCGGTGAGAAGTGTTGGCGAGGTGCGCGTGAACGGCGTCGCTCTGCCGGGGGACGGTTGGTGCTACGGTCGCCAGGAGGGCTGGATCTCCCTCGGAGTGCCCCCGGCGGACGGGTCGGTGATCCAGGTCAACTACACCTACTCCACCGACCTGGACCTGGCCCAGACCGACTGGCTGAGGACGAGGCCCAACGTTATCTTCCGCAACGACGCCGAGATGAAGCTCCTCGCCTTCGACGCCCTGATACGCTCCGACGGCGTAATCCTGTCCTGGCGCCTGAGCACCGCCGCGGAGGGGGTCACACTATACCGCCAGGAGTTTTCCCCCTCCCCCGCGCTGAGCGGCCACCTCGGCCGGCATGACGCGGCCTATCGCTCTGCCCTGGCGATGGGTCGGGTCTCCGACGAGGAGCCCGGCCCCTGGGAACCGCTGCACCCGGACCCGATCCCCGGACTCGAGGGGCGCTATCTGGACCGCGACCCGCCCGGCGGTCGGGTCCGTTACCTCCTCGAGGCTTACTTCAGGTTCGGGATGCCGGTGCGTTTCGATCCGATCGAGATCTACGCGGGCGACGACGGCGTTACCGACAACGAGCCCGGTTCCCTGACCTCCCCCTGGCCCTCACCGGCCGACGACCGGATCGCCTTCGACGTCGAGATCCGGGAGAACGAAGCCGGAAGTCCGGTCACCGTGCGCATCTATGACCTCGCCGGACGGAGGGTAACCGTGGCCTACGCGGGCGAACTGGCCGCGGGGAGCCACAGACTAACGGCCGACACCTCCGGGTTGGCGCAGGGAGTGTACATCCTGCGCCTGGAAACGGCGACCGCATCAGCGAGCCGTCGCTTCGTAATCGTGCGGTGAGGCGGACGGGATGCTCGAGCGCTACTACACCGATAAGCTTTCGGCGGACAGGCTCCGGCGCTGCTACGAGATCGCGCCGCCCCGGATATGGCGCTACCTGAGGGCGGAGATAGAACACGTTCTGAGCCGCATCGAATCCGGCGACGCGGTGCTGGAACTTGGCTGCGGCTACGGGAGAGTCCTCGGTGAGATCGCCCAGAAGGCGGGGCGGACGGTGGGGATAGACACCTCTTTTGAAAGTCTCAGTCTGGCTGGTATATATTTAGGGGGGCGGCCCAACCTCGGCCTTATCGGCACGGACGCCGCCGCGCTCGGTTTTCGCAGTGATGTCTTCGACGTCGTCGTCTGCATCCAGAACGGCGTCTCGGCCTTCGGGGTGGACAGACGGAAGCTGATAAAGGAAAGTCTCCGCGTGGCGCGGCCCGACGGAACGGTCCTCTTCTCCAGCTATGCGGAGGAGTTCTGGCAACACCGGTTGGAGTGGTTCCGATTGCAGGCCGACGAGGGGCTGTTGGGAGAGATAGACGAGGAGAAAACCGGCGACGGCGTGATCGTCTGCCGGGACGGATTCCGGGCAACCACCGTGGGGGCGGGGGAGTTCCGGGAGCTGACCCGGGGGCTCGGAGCCGACGTCCGGATAATCGAGGTGGATTCCTCCAGCCTATTCTGTGAGCTTACCCGCACTCGTGATTAGAAGGAGCGAAGGAGCATGGCCTGGATAAAGATGATCGAGAAGAACCAAGCGGACCCGATGCTCAAGGAGATCTACACCTACATCGAGAAGCGGCGGGGCAAGCTTTCCAACATCACGAAGATCCAGAGCCTCGATCCGCGCTCCATCGAGACCCATATGGAGTTCTACCTCTCGATCATGTTCTCAAAGAAGGGGCTGAGCCGGGTGGAGCGGGAGATGATCGGCGTGGTCGTCTCGGTCATCAACGATTGCAAGTACTGCGTTCGCCACCACGCCGAGGCGCTGTTGCACTACTGGAAAGACCAGGAGTTGGTGGACCTCTTCGTTGCCGACATCAACAACGTGGAGCTGCCGGAGAATGCCATGGCCATGCTGACCTACGTAATCAAGCTGACCCTGACACCGAGCGGGGTCGCCGAGAACGACATCAATCTGTTGAGGAAACACGACTTCTCCGACAAGGAGATACTCAACATCAACCTGATAACGAGCTACTTCAACTTCATCAACCGGGTCGCCTTGGGGCTGGGCGTGGAGTTCACCGAGGACGAGGCCTCCGGGTACAAGTATTGAACAGCCCTTCCCCTCTCCCCATGGGAGGAGCAGTCGCCCACGGGTCGGGGTGAGGGCTGCCTTTATAAGAAAGCGGCGGGGATGGGAATCCCCGCCCTACGGTTATTTGCCGAGGTAGGGCGGCCCCGCCGCGGCGGGGATTAAAATCCCCGCCCTACATCTGCCAAACGTTACCTTGTGATTACAAGCCTTCTGGAGACCGATCCTTTATCCGTGCTCAAACGCGCGGTGTAGACACCGGAAGCGTATTCCGAGACTTCGAGGGTTATCTCGCCGGAGTCGGTGAGGGGGATCGAGTCCAGCCGCCGGCCCGAGAGGTCGTAAACCTCGATGACCGCCACCGAACAACCGTTCGGCAACTCGTAAGTCAGGGTGACCGCCTCCCGCGCCGGGGAGGGATAGGGCTCGCCGAGGGCGAGTCGGGAAATTTGTTCAGGTATCGAAACCGACTCCGTCGGGCCGAAGCGCTTCACCGTTCCGTCGGCTTCGGTCACCTCCAGCCAGTAGCGGTACTCCATTCCGGCAGCAAGGGGCTGCACAAGGGGTTGAAACCCCTTGTCTTTTCTGTCTAGGTAGCAGGTTGCAGAGCCGGGAAGCGGGTTATCGTGAATCGCCACCGGCTCGCTGTCGTCCACCGAGCGCAGGACGGTGAGACTCGCCGGCGCGTCGCCGGTGATGGCCCAGCCGACCAGCACCCCCTCGTCGCGGATGTCAGCGGTGAGCTCCGCGCCCTCCACCCCCGTATCGTCTCCGAACCAGGCATATTTAAGGTCATCTTCTGTCTTATCATAATACGATATATGCGGTTTATCAGTGGTGTCCAATGCCAAGGAGGTGTACAAACCCGCATAACCATCCGAGTCCACGGTCTTTATTTGCCAGTTCGCTCCGTCCCAGTGTGCATACTTCAAGTCACCATTGCAGTAATAAGAAATATTTGGATTACCGGAGGAGTCAAGTGCTAGTGAGGTGTCAAAACCCTCCGAATCCACGGTTTCGATCTGCCAGGAGTCGCCGTCCCAATGTACGTATTTTAAATTCAAGTTGCCTTCGTCCTGATATGATATATGTGGGTTGTTGATAGTGTCTAGTGCTAGGGAGGTGTGTGCACCTGCATAACCAGATGAGTCCACGATCTCTATCCACCAGCTAGAGCCGTCCCAGCGTGCGTACTTTAAATCACTGGGGCTGGAGCCCCATTTTTGGTAAGAAATATGTGGGTATTCGAAGGAATCCAGCACTAGGGAGTTGTAACCACCCACGTCTTCCTCCGTGTCCACCGTCTCTATCCGCCAATTCGAGCCATCCCATCGTGCGTACTTCAAGTCATAGATGGTCATATCACGATACGATATATGCGGATTATCAGAGGTATCTAACGCCAAGGAGGTGTGAACACCCATAGAACCATTTGAGTCCACGATCTCAATCTGCCAATCTGTTCCATCCCAGCGGGCGTATTTAAGATAATGGTTGTCGCTTTCTTCATCGTAACAGCAATATGAGATATGCGGATAATCGGAGGAATCCAGCGCCAGGGAGGTATAACTACCCACGTTTCCGTCCGAGTCAACGGTCTCAATCTGCCAAGAACTCCCGTTCCAGCGGGCGTATTTCAGATCTTCGTTGGTGTTATCATGATACGAAATGTGGAGGCGGCCTGAGGAGTCTAGCGCCAGGGAGGTGTACAAGCCTACGTCTCCCTCCGAGTCCACGGTCTCGATGTGCCACTCATCGGCGGCGGACGCCGCGCCGACGAACGCCAGCGCGAAAAGAACACAAGATAACCTCTTCATCGCGGTCTCCTTCACCGATTACCCGCCCCGCCAACGGGGACGGCCGTATCTGGGGGAGGGATAAACTCACCTCTAATAATACACCCATTTCAGTCCCGACGCAAAAGAAACGCCCCGCCCGCTTGCAGGGGCTCTTTTTTTATGCTAGGTTGGGCTTGCTGCGGCTTTTAAAGTAACAATCGGGCGTTTTTTGCCAAAACCGCGCCTATTCCACTCACGGGGGGAACCATGCGGAAACTGATTCCGATCCTCTTGATCCTCGCCCTCACACTGCCCGTGGCGGCGAAGACCCAGCTCATCCGCTGCTACCTGACTCGCGAGCTGCACGAGAACGTGCCCTGGGGCACCCTCGATGTGGCGGGTTGGGTGTGGGGAGTCGCGGCGGACGTATTCATCGACGAGTCCGAGCGCGAGCTCTTGTACTACTACGGCCTGACCCGCCAGGACGTGCTCGTTGACGACGTCGAGGCGGCCACCCGGGCCTTCTGGGAGGAGCAGGCCAACATCCCCGACGAATACCACTCCTACGCCGAGATGCTGGGGATGATGCAGAACCTGGCCGACACCTACGACTTCTGCGAGCTACACGATTTCTCCACCGAGTACGGCGCGGGGCCGACCCACGACGGCATGTACCTCTGGGGGCTGAAGATATCGGACAACGTCTCAACCGACGAGCCCGACGAGGCCGACGTGATGCTCAACGGCCTGCACCACGCTCGGGAGATCACCACCCACGAGGTGGTCTACCTCTTCGCCGAATACCTGTGCGAGTACTACGGTGCCGACGACACGGTGACCGAGATCGTGGACGGCCGCGAGGTGTGGATCGTCCCGATGGTGAACCCGGACGGCTACGAGTACGTGCGGAACTTCTACGACAACTGGCGGAAGAACCGGCGGGACAACGGCGGCGGCATCTACGGCGTGGACAACAACCGCAACTACACCTACCAGTGGGGCTACGACGACTGGGGCTCCAGCCCCAGCCCGAGCTCGCCCACCTACCGCGGCCCGTCACCGGCCTCGGAGCCGGAGAACCAGGCCATGATGCAGTTCTACGCCGCGCGTTCCGACGCCGGCAACCCGGTGGTCGCCTGCATCAACTTCCACACCTCCGGCCGGCTCGTCCTCTACCCCTGGGGCTACATTGATGACGTAACCGAGCATAACTACATCTATGCGCCGATGGCCGAGCACTTCGCCGGCTACAACGGCTACTCCCCGGTGCCGAGCTACATGCTCTACAACACCAACGGCGACGCCTGCGACTGGCAGTACGGCAGCCACCTGGGCGACGGCGACGGCCTGCTAAACGAACCCCTGTTCGGTTTCACCTTCGAGATGGGCACCTCCCACCAACCGCCCTACAGCGATGTTGAGGTCCGATTCAATGAGAACCTGGGCGCGATGCTCGACCTGTGCCTGCTGGCGGCCGATCCGGAGATGATCTGCCCCCTGCCGCCCCCGGTGATAGACCCCATGGACACCGATGACGACGGCGATTACACGGTGAGCTGGACCGAGCCGGAGTACGAATACGGATTGCTCGAGTTCTACCAGCTCGACGAGATGACCGGTTACGAGCGGGTGACCGACGGCGCCGAGGATGGCTTAGACAACTGGGATATCACGAACTTCGAGCTCTCCACCATCAGCCCCCACGAGGGGAGCTACTGCTTCTGGTCAGGCGACCAGGACAGCTACACGGCCAAGATGACCACGACCAACCCGCTGTCGGTCCAGGAGGACGACGAGCTCTCCTACTGGACCCGGTACAACATCGAGACAGGGTACGACTACGCCTACGTCGAGGCATCGGCGGACGGCGTCGTCTGGGACCAGCTGCAGATGTTTTCCGGAGTACGCGCCGACTGGTACGAGTTCAACCACTCCCTGGACGACTACGCCGACGGCTCGTGCTACATCCGTTTCCGCTACGTAACCGACACCTACTACCACTACGGCGGCATCTACTTCGACGACATCTACCCCGTGGACAGCTACCAGACGGTGACCGTGCTGGCCGACGACCTGACCGAGACCTCCTACGACGTGACTGGCCGCGAACCGGACGTCTACTACTACCGAGTGCGCGGCGGGAACCAGTTCACCTGGGGCGGCTGGAGCAAGGTGGAGGACATCGAGGTTTCCGAGCTGGGCGTCCTGGTCACCGACTTTCACTACGACGACGCCAGCGACGGGATAATGCTCGCGTGGACACCGGGCGAAGAGCTCCTGGGTGCGAATCTCCATCGGGAGCGCGAAGATGAGCGGGTGCGCCTGAACGACCGTCTCCTCCACGCCGACGCCACCCGCTGGCTGGTAACCGACGTGGCACTGAGCGACCGCTACTACCTCGAGGTGATAGATATCCACGGCGAGGCGGTCACCTTCGGTCCGCTGACCATCAACGAGCTGCCCGGCGGCTACGTGCGCACGACCCTCACCGGGGCCTACCCCAACCCGGCCCGCGAGCGCGCCACCCTCTCCTACTCTATCTCACCGGACGATGCAGGCAGGGGGCTGGAGATCGCAGTCTACGACCTCTCCGGCCGCCGGGTGGAGACCCTGGAGGAAGGCGTCGCAGCAGCCGGTAATCACCTCGTTACTTGGGACGTGTCAGGCACCGGAGCCGGGGTCTACTTCGTCCGCCTGAACGTGGGCGAACGTTCCCTGACCACGCGCCTGGTCGTAACGCGCTAAATCCCTCCATCCCAACAAAAAAAGGGACGCTTCGGCGTCCCTTATTTATCACCAACGGTAAATGGATCAGCGAAGCGAGCGGGTGTCCACACCCGTCCCTACATCAAACCAATGTAAGGCGGCCCCTCTGCGACCGCCTCGTAAATTTCCCTCTCCCTTTTAGAGAGGAGCAGTAGCCCACGGGTTGGGGTGAGGGCTGCCTCATGTTCCCTCTCCCTTTTAGGGAGAGGGCTAGGGTGAGGGTCAAGATAAGAAAGCGGCGGGGATGGGAATCCCCGCCCTACATCTGCCAAACGTTACCTTGTGATTACAAGCCTTCTGGAGACCGATCCTTTATCCGTGCTCAACCGGGCGGTGTAGACGCCGGAAGCGTATTCCGAGACTTCGAGGGTTATCTCGCCGGAGTCGGTGAGGGGGATCGAGTCCAGCCGCCGGCCCGAGAGGTCGTAAACCTCGATGACCGCGTCCGAACAACCGTTCGGCAACTCATATCTAATTGTTACCGCCTCCCGCGCCGGGGAGGGATAGGGCTCGCCGAGGGCGAGTCGGGAAATTTGTTCAGGTATCGAAACCGACTCCGTCGGGCCGAAGCGCTTCACCGTTCCGTTGGCCTCGGTCACCTCCAGCCAGTAGGATTAATTGACGATTTACAAAAAGTGTGGTATAATGGATACCACAACGGCTCGTGATGGTGACTTATGTACGACCGTTATGGAGGAGGAAAGATGTTTGGCGAGTATGTGAAAGATTATCGCCTTGCTTTGGGACTTAGCTTGCGTAAATTTTGTCTTGCTCTTGGTTTCGATCCCAGTAATTGGAGCAAGATAGAGCGAGGCATCCTACAACCGCCTAAAGATAAAGAGACACTCGAAAAAATAGCTGACATCTTAAACATTGAAGACGGTTCGGCGGAATGGGACAAGCTCTTTGATTACGCAACTGTTGACCGTGGCGAAATTCCGGAGTTCGTCATGCGGGATGAAGATGTAATTAAATTACTTCCCGCATTTTTTAGAACAGTAGGTAGCGTAAAACCAACAACGGAAGAACTCCTAGAAATGATCGAAAAACTGAAGGAGGCACACAAATGAAGGGCAGACAGTATTCACCTGATTTCTTAAGAAACGAAGACATTTGGGCTAAAGCGGAGCAAGTTAGGAGTACGTACTGGCCTGAGAACACCCTGCCAGTTGAGAGTGATTTGATAGTTGAGCGGATTGGTTTACAAGTAGTACCTACACTACTACCTGTTAAGTTTGACGCTTTCCTTGCTCTCAATGCATGAGAGGTTTACATCGATCTCGAAACCTATCAAGACGAACGATACGAAAACAGACTTCGGTTTTCATTTGCACACGAACTGGGTCATTACGTACTCCACCTTAAGATCATGTCAGCTATAAATGTGACTACGGTGGATGAATATCAGCAGCTGTGGGAGGGTATCCATGAAGATGATTACAGATCTTTCGAGTATCAAGCGGATGAGTTTGCTGGTCGTCTTTTAACACCTGTAAATGAGCTTTCCCAAGAGCTTAGTGCACAAATAATCAAGCTACCTAAACCAATAGAGGAGATACGCAAACTGATAGAAATATTTCCGGATGATATTCGTTCAAGGGTGAGCAGTAGGATTAATAGAAAATTCGGTGTGTCATCCGAAGTAATCGCTAAGCGATTACTTCGTGAAAAAATTTGGCCACCGGAATTATAGATAAAGGAGATACACAAAGAGAGAGGCCGACCGGCCTCTCTCTTTGTTATAAATCTGCTACTTGACGGTGAAGCTTTGCTCGCCGAGGAACTCGCCGTCCAGATAGAACTTGACCTTCCACTCGCCCAGGGCCCAGTTGCCCGGGTTGGTGTAGCCCTTGCCGCCGATGATGCGCTTGGAGGCGTCCTCGTCGGTTATCTCGAACTCCTTCTCCTGGACCCACTTCTCGGCGCCGCCGGGCTGGTACCACTTGGCGACAACGGCGTGGTTCCCCGGCGGGGTGTCGGGCTGGATCAGGAGGCTCACCTCCCAGACGATCATCTCGGTCTCGTCGTTAGTGAACTCGGTCGCCCGGTTGACGTAGTCGCCGCGGTTGTAGAAGGCGATGCGCATGAGGTCCAGGCCGAGGGTGTCGGCCAGCTCGACCTCGTCCTCGGGGGGCTGTTCGGCTATCTCGAAGGTGCCCTCGCCGAGTGATTCGCCGTCCACGGCGATGGCCAGGGTGTAGGTGCCGACGGCCCAATTACCCGGCTCCTCGTAGCCTTTGCCGCCGGCCACCTGTTTGACCTCGGAGCCCTCGGTGATGGCGATGGCCCGCTGTTCGGTCCAGAGGGTCTCGCCCTCGGGGTTCTTCCAGGTGGCGGTGACGGTGTGTTCGCCCCCGGCCCCCTCGGCCAGGGAGAATTTCGCGAACCAGATGACCATGTCGGTGTCGTCGCGGCTGAAGATCTTAACCGGGTTGACGATGTCGCCGGCGTAGTGGAAGTCTATCCCGGCGAGCATGATCGGCTCGCCCTCGGGCGCCGCCTCACCGGTGATGCGGAATATCTCCTCGGTGACGGGCGCGCCGTCCATGAAAAACTTGATGGTGTAAACGCCGGGCTCCCAGCCGCCGGGGGAGTCGTATCCCTTGCCGCCGACGACGGTCACCGGCACCTCGGCGCCGGAGGATATCTTGCGGTCCTCGGACCACTTGAGCGATCCGTCGTGCCAGTACCACTCGGCGCGGACGGCGTGCCCCGCCCCGGGATCGCCCGAAAAGGCCAGCTTCCACACCACCACGGTGGTGGTCTCTATGGGGAAGTTCTTCGTCGCGGCGGAGAGGTTCTCCGAGGGGGCCAGGGTGACGCCGAGGACCTCGAGGGGTTCCTCTTTGCCGGCGCCGCCGTCGGCTGAATCCGGGAAGAGCTGGCAGCCGGTGATTGCCAGCGCCGCGATGAGGATGAAAAGGATAATGGTTCTGCGCATGTTGACCTCGCTTTTTTAACTCACTTTGACGACCGGTTTATAGCCGAAGAATGGTTAGTCATCCATCCGGCGGCTCGAGACCCGCCGGATCAGGTTCCGGGCCACCACCGCCACCAGGGAGAGGGTTATCAGCCAGCCCAGCACCGCCTCGAAGGAGATCAAAATCCAGCCGAAGGTGCCCGCGGCGTAGCGGAATCCATCACCGAAGAGCGCCGCAAGGGATATTCCCAGGTAACCGAAGACCGAGAATATCTCGTAGTAGATGATCTGGGGCGCGGAGCCGCTGACTAAGGAGACGTAATTGACCGCGATGAAGAGGGCGGCGAAGACCACCACGATCACCAGGGCGGCCAGGCCCAACCGCCAGGGTCGCTCGCCTCTACCGGTAATGAAGTCCCACAGACCGTAGATGACGCCGCGCCGCGGAGAGGGCTTTGTTTTTTCTTCCGAACCTACGCGGGGGAGGAGCCGCCGGATGACGACGGTGATGAAAGAGATCATGATGAGCCAGCCAATCACCGCCTCGAGGGAGACCAGGAGCCAGCCCACCGAGTCCCCGGCGTAGGCGAAACCGTTGCCGATGAAGGCCGCGAGCGATACCCCGAAGTAGCCCAGCAGATCGTAGACGTTGGTGTTGGTGATGGCCGGCAGGATGTTCAGGCGGACGGCGATGAGGTTGACGGCGATGAAGAGGACGCCGAAGAGATAAACGGTGACCAGGGCGCCGGTCACGAGGCGGAGGGGCTTCTCCCCGTATCCGGCGAGGACGCGCCAGAGCCAGAGGGTGAAGGTCCGCAGGGAGGGTATGAACCCGCCGGATCTAGCCCGGCGGCGCGTCAGTTCGTGCTCGATCTCCCAGCCAAGGTAGCGAACCCGGCCGGCGGAGCCTCGCACAGAGGATTTCTGTAACCTATCCGCGACGTTCTGGAGCTTCCGATGGAGATTCCGCAACTCCGCGTCGGACCGGTCTTCCCCGATGTAATCCCGCCGGAGCGAGGCCAGGGCTTGCTCCAACAGGGCGGGATCGCTGAGCCCGGACGGGTACAGCGCGTCCTGGGCCGCGCGATCGGCCTCGTCGCCTTCGCCGCTCTCCGTCAGGAGTTCGACGGCGTGGAGGTAACTAGCGGCGGCGCTCAGGGGGTTTTCACCCTCGAGTTCCGCTGCTCTCTCCAGGAGGCGGGTTGGGTCCTCCGGCCGGCTCTTAGGTTCATCCATCAGTGTTTGGAACGGGTGCAGAAGTTTTGGCAAGTATAACAGCTACGCCCCACGAGTGAAAACCGCGCATAGAAAACGGGGAACCCGCTTGGGTTCCCCGATACGCTTGCCGTTCCTGTTCGTTAATACTCGGCCTTGATGGCGCCCCAGGTGGTCTCTTCAACGCCACTCCAGGTGTCGAAGGTCCAGACGAAGTCGTCTTCCATCTCGTTGCCCCTGCTGTCGGCGAGGCCGGCGGCCACGGTGCAGGTGATGGTGTCGCTTTCGTAGAAGTCATCGGTGGGGGTGAAGGTGCAGACGATGTCCGAGGGATCGGTGTCGTCAATGTCCAGGTCGCCGTCAACGGTGCGGTTCGAGCCGTAAGCAACGCTGAGGGTGGAGCCGGCGCTGACGAAACGGCCGCCGCCGAGGGAGGTGTCCTGGGCGCTGAAGTCAATGGTGTCGGTTTCCACCGACGAGATATCGTCCATGCAGTGGAAGACGATGGTGGAGTCGACGGGAACTTGCACTTCACCGTCGTCGGGATCCAGGCCGTCCACGTAGGGCGGATCGAAGTCCTCAACCATGCCTTCCATCAGGTTCTGGATGATGTTGTTGTGCAGAACCCAGCCGTCGCCGGTCCAGTAGTGGCCGTCGTCAGAGAACATATTCGTACCGGCGCAGTTGTAGTCGGCGTTGACGGCGACGAGCGGCTGCCCGTTCTCCATGTCGGCGACCCACGTGGCCGGCGACTCCACGTTCAGATACTCCCAGAAGTACAGGCTGTTGATCGAGGAAACGCCGTCCATGAACTCGTGGGTGTCGTCGTAGTCGCCCAGACTGGTGTAGCTGAAACCACCGGAAGCCATGTGGGTGAGCGGTGCATAGTCCGCGTCGGTCATGATTCGGCCGTAGATGCCGTACGAGGCGTCCCAGGTGGGGGTGTTGAGGACCACGGTCCCGCCGTCGTCAATGTAATCGGCGAGGACATTGCCGAGGCCGGTCGGGTCGGCAAACGTGTAGTTGTTGAACACGTAGACACACCCGAAATCCGAGAGGTGAGCCAATGACGGTGTGCTGTATTCCCAGCTCTCTATGGTGAAGCTGTCGTAGAAGGGATCGCCTCCGATGTTGGTTACGACGCCCGAGGTGCCGCTAGAGGCGTGGCCGGCGAGGAGGTCGTACTGACCCGCAAAGGCCGCTACGATCAAGACTACCAGTACTAAGAAAAGCTTTTTCATCTCGTTCTCCTTCGGTTGTTGGTCTCATTAACGTATGCATACCTTAACATCGGGGGTACATGTATGCAAGAAAAAACTAAGCGTGTTTGTCTCGTCCACGGCGACAACCCGTGAACAGCAGAAAAAAGCAAAAAAGGGGAACCCGCTTGGGTTCCCCGGTACGCGTGCCGTTCCTGTGTGCTAATACTCGGCC
>SDBS01000075.1_pt1 | contig 73821 bp, 76 predicted proteins | sample 2277091 | NCBI WGS metagenome assembly SDBS01 (sample SAMN10404972, study PRJNA504765) | marine sediment metagenome | isolation source: marine sediment core GS10_PC15, 163 cmbsf | place: Arctic Ocean: Southern Knipovich Ridge | collected 2010
AACGGCGCCGTCGATACGACGAAGTCGGCGCTCTCGAAGCCGTCGCGGCCGTCTCGCCGAAAGGCGACGCCGACGACGCGGCCGCCCCGCCGCCGCACCTCGTAAACGTCGGCGTCCAACCTGAGCTCGGCGCCCGCGGCCCGGGCACGCTCGGCCAACTTCTCGTACATCCGCCCGATGCCGCCGCTCGGGTAATGAAACTCGGTCGCGTACGTCTTCGGCTTTTCCCCCTTTATCTTCAACAATAATAAAAATACGTCCCACAGGTTTAAGAGGGAAATACGCTGCGCGGCCCAATCCGCCGATATCTCCGACGGCGGCCGGCCCCAAAGTTTCCGGGTGTAGGGACCGAAGTAGGTTTCGTAAAGCGTCCGCCCGAAACGATTCACTACCCAATCTTCGAAGGAGACGTCGGCTCGAGGCGCCAACTTCTGCCGCGCCGCGGCCCAAAGGTAATCAACCCCCGCCCGGGCCGCCGTTACCGGGTTCATCCGAAAGAGCAGGTTCTTGAAATCCAGCGGGTACGCGAAATCCTTGCCCCAAAGGCGGATGGTACTTTTTCGGTGGCGGAGCTCGAGGCCGTCCCCCATCAGCTCGAAGACGTAGTCCCGGACCTCCTCGTCTTTCGTAAAGAAGCGGTGTCCGCCGAGGTCGAAGGTCGCGCCGCCGAGCGAAACGGTCCGACACAAACCGCCGACGCGGTCCTGCGCCTCCAGCACCAGCACGTCGAGGCCCGCGGCCGCCAGACGGTCCGCACAGGCGAGCCCCGTAGGCCCGGCACCGACGACGATAACGCTCGTGTTTTTCCTCAAATCCGCTACTGTGATTCTACCGGCCGGCCAACGTCGTTTACGTGAGAAAAACTACTTTATAACTCCGCGCAGCGCCAACCCCGCGACGCGGGCAATTCGGCTCGACGTAATAACGCGTAAAACCCCCGTCAACCGAAGCGCCGCGCCGCGACCCCTCGCCCGCGGTTTAAATTATACCTGTCGAGGAACTTGAACGGCTTACTCGGTCCCGCCGGCAGACGGTTCCTCGTAATAAGCGACGTCGACTTCGGCCTTCAACAACGTTATGTCGCCGCCCATTTCGGAAGGGGCGTATTCGGACGCAAACTTCAACCCCGTCGTCTTCCCGCCGGGCGGCACCATCTCGTCGACCATGAAGTCGTGGCTCTCCACTATTTTGTTCCCGGCGTCGACGAGCTTTACGTATAAAGTTCCCTTCCACGTGTAGCCCGAGCCGTTGACGGCGCTGACGGTCCATTCGTAACGGCCGTCGACTTCCCGCACGCCGTCAACAGTAACGGCGTAATGGGCGGCCACCGCGGTCGAGACCAGGTCCGCGCCGGTGACGGGCTGTTTCGGCGGCGCGCCGCAGGCCAGTAAAATAAAACAAGCTATCACGGCCGCTACGAAAACGGAAAGCTTATCCATCGTATAACCTCCGGAATAGATACAAGGACTAATATACGCCTAAAAGCGTCGCCGCGGCGGCCGGCGCGCGCTCCCAGAAGCCGGCACCCCCGACGACGTATTCTACCGGCGCATTTTTCGCGAGATTACCTTTTGAACGCGCGTAGTCGACGGCATCCTCGAGGCCGCCCAGCTCGTCAATAAGGCCAAGCTCTTTCGCCCGGGCGCCGGTGTAAACGCGACCGCCGGCCAACTCCTCGAGCCGCGAAAGTTCCATCCCGCGCGCCTCGGCGACGATGGCCATGAACCTCCTATATATATCCTGGGTCATTCCGGCTACCCACGCTTCTTCCTCTTCGGTCAGATGGCGGTGGTACGTGAGGGCGTCGACGTGCTCGTGCGATTTCACCGGAACGCGTTCGATGCCGTATTTCCGATAAAATTCCTCCAGCGCCGGCTTGGCGAAAACCACGCCTATGGACCCCGTCAACGTCGCCGGCTCGGCGTAGACGTATTCCGCGCCGCAAGCGATAAAATACCCGCCCGACGCCGCCACGTCGCTCATCGAAGCGACTACCAGCTTACCGCTCTCGCGACATTTTACGACTTCCTGGAAGATATTTTCGGAGGCCAGCGCCTCACCGCCGCCGGAGTCGACCCGCAATACTATCGCGCCCACGTCCGCGTCCTCGCGCGCTTTCCGCAATTGGCCTACGACGGTATCCTCGCCGATGGTCCGACTCCCGGTTATAAACGAGCGTCCGCTCTTTCCCGATACGATGGACCCTTCGGCGATGATTACCCGCACCGACTTGGGCTTGCCCCATTCTCGCCGCCAGGGCCGACGCAGCGAAACGCTCGTCGTGGTAAGCTCCTCGCCGCCGTCCGCGCGCGCGATCATCTCTTTGAAACCCTCGTACCGCGCGACCTCGTCGCATAGGCCGGCGTCGCGGCACGCCGCCGCGGTCAAGGGCGGCCCCTCGCAAAGCTCGCGCAATCGCTCCGCGGTTAATCCGCGGTCGGCGGCTACGTCCCGAAGAAATTGCCTATAAGTGCCGTCGACGATCTCGCGGACTTCCTCTTCCATCGCCGGCGTGGGTTCGTCGCCGATTATGTGGAACGCACCCTTATAATCGCCAGCCGTCAAATAATCCCACTCGACGCCGTAGCGTTCCGTCAGCTTGGTAACGCGCCACATAGTCATGTAAGTTCCCACGCCGCCGAAGTAACCGCCAGGCGGCATAGCGACGACGTCGGCGGCCGACGCTATATAATATCCGGCAGGCCGGTTGACGTCTTCGATATAAGCGTATACCGTTTTACCGGCGCCGCGCACCTTCGTTATCTCTTCTCGGACTTCCTGGGCCAACGCGCTGATGCCGGGGCCGAAACCGGTATCCACGTCGCGGACGCGGATTAATACACCCTTAATATTCTTATTATCGCGGGCGAGCTTAAGCCGGCGAACGAGGTCTCGGCCGCTCGTACCCCGCCCGCCCAGGAGCGAAAAGCCGGGCTCGGTCTCCACCAGGTCGCCGGCGACCTCGACCTCGGCGTAATGGTCGCGCGGCGTGAAGACGGACCGCCGCCGCTCGACGTTGAATCGAGCGCTCGCGTTGTCGCTTATATATTCGCCCCCCTCGTCCAAACGCGTGCTGTAAGCAAGGCCGCCGTACGCGAAGCCGACGCTAAGGCCAACGCCGAAATTCCGTTCGTCGTCTACCTCGGCCCCCACCGTCACGCCGTCTAATATTTCGACGTCGACGCCGCCCCGGAAGCTCATCTCGTCCAGCGGGTCTCGCTCGCGCCAACCTACGTCACAGCTGAGAGTCAACCGCTGCCACCCGGGCCTGACGCCCACCGCCGCGACGTACGTACGCCCTTCCACACGACGTAGAAACCTCGGCTCATTTAAATTGCGGGCCGTGGCGCCGAACGAAAAGAAAGGGTACGGGCGAAGCAGCAAGCCGGCGTCGACGGTCCACGCGGACGTGAGGTACGGCTTCGACGCCGCGAGGCGGTTAAGGCCCATCCCCGCGCCGAACCAACGGTACGCCGTCCCGCCGAACGTCCAGCTGAAGCGGCTGGCGCGGATGTTTTCGTCGCGCGCGTAAGTCCAGTCGTAACCGAAACCGCCGAGCAAGGTGTCGAGGTAGCCGTGGAAATTTTCGGGGCCGAGCTTTTGCACGTACCGAGAAAAGTAACCGTTGAAGCCGTGGCCCGCCGCCAGGCCGGCGGGATTCAGCGGAACGCTCGTGGCGTCGTCGGCGACCGCCGCCGAGCCGCCGGCGCCGAAGAAAGGCGCCTCCCAGTACGAATATACGTCGAACGCGCCCGCCGCGGACGCGCACAAAATCATTAACAAAGCCAACCCTGCCGACTTTCTCATGCCGCTACCACCTTTCTAAAGAGGCCGATGGCGGTATAGTAGCTTAATATCACTTTTTCCGCAACCCGTTACATACCTCGCGCCGCGGCCGACGGCAAATCCATTTTCCTTGACTAAACCCCCGGCCGATAATATATTCACGTATATTTAACCGTCACGAGAGGCCGAGATGAACCGCGTAGTCGCTTCCAACCGCCGGGCCCGCTACGACTACGAAATATTGCAAACTTACGACGCCGGCCTCGTCCTCGCCGGCGCCGAAGTCAAGTCGCTGCGCGCGGGCCGGGCTTCGCTGGGCGACGCGTACGCAGCGGCGGAAGGCAAAGAGTTATTCTTGTACAACCTCCACATCGCGCGGTACGACAAGAGCGGCGCGTACCCCCTCGACCCCCGGCGGCCCCGCAAACTGCTTCTCAGCCGCGCCGAAATAAACCGCATCGCCCGCGCGGTGGCGCAGAAGGGCGTAGCCCTTATACCGTTAAAAATATATTTCTCAAGAGGTTACGCTAAAGTCGAGATCGCGCTCGCCCGGGGCAAGAGAAAATATGATAAACGGGACAAAATCCGCGAACAAGATGAAACCAAACTGGACCGGCGTCGCCGAACGAAAAAAAATGGGACCCGTAAAAAAACAGATCTTTGAAGCTGGACGCTCGCGGCGTGTGATCGCCCTGGCGGCCGCGGCCGCGCTCGTCCCCGCCGCGGCCCACGCCGCCAACCGCGTGACCGGCCTGACGGTCCGGAACTACACCGACTACACCGCGGTTATCGTCAAACTTCAAAAGCCGTCGTTATTCAAAGTCAGCGCGACCAAAGACGGCCGGTTGGCGCTCGTTATCGAGAACTGCGCCGTCTCGCCGTCCGCGGCCAAGTTAGACAAACCGGTAGGCGTCGTTAACAAAATAACGTCGGCCACGGTCAAAGGCCGGGCGTACATCTACGTAACGCCCGGAAAAGGCGCTGCAAACTATGAGGGCAAGGCGCTCAAAACGCCGCCCCAGATATTCTTCAAAATATATAAAAAACCTACGACGGCTAAACCGCCCGAGAAGCAGCCGGAAACGATAAAAGAGAAACCCGTCGTCGCCGCCAAGGGCGAATTCCCCACGTCGGCTAAAGAGATAAAACCGGACGCGACGCCGACGATAATCGACACCATATGTATAGACCCGGGCCACGGCGGCCACTTCACCGGCGCCGAGGGCCCCGACGGCACGCTCGAGAAGAACGTCAACCTTCAGATATCGCTCCGCCTCGCCCGCCTACTGCGGGACAAGCTCGGCGTCCGCGTCGTAATGACTCGCGTCGACGACAGCCACGTATTTATGCGCGACCGCACCGGCCTGGCCAACGCCGTCAACGCCGACCTCTTCATCGACCTCCACAACAACGCCGTACTCAACGCCAAAGTCGGCGGGACCGAGGCCTATTTCCTTTCTCAATCCTGGAACGACTGGGAGCGCGCCGCTACCATAGCCGAGAACCAGGACTTCCTGGCCGAGAACCCCAACTTCGCCGCCGACGCCGCCAGCCTTAACTTCATCCTCTCGCTGCTCGCCCAGAACGAGTACCTCCAGGAATCGTCGGAGCTAGCGCATTACTGCCAGGAGAAGCTAATTAAAAAACTCGACTTGCGCGACCGCGGCGTTAAGCAAGCGCCGTTCTTCGTCCTCGTCGGTTGCGAAATGCCGTCGATCTTGCTGGAAATCGCGTTCATATCGAACTCGAACGAGGAGGACCTGTTGACCGACCCGGCGTGGCAGCAAAAGGCCGCAGACGCGGTGTTCGAGGGAATAAAAAAGTATAAAGACGCCTACGAGAAGAAAATGGGCTCCAGGGGTCGTTAACGCCCGATTATGAGCGGAATCGAAATTATAGTAATCGTCGCCGCCGTACTTGTCCTTTTGGCCGTCGCCGCGGCGTTGTGGCTCGGCCGCGGCTCGCTCCGCCGTCTGGAGGACAACGTCACCCGGGCGCACGGTTCGGGCGCCAGCGCCGCCGACGTCGCCGCGTTGCGCCAAACGATGGACGCTCGCCTCGACAGTTTCACCAACCTGCTGGCCAACACCACCCGAAGTATAAGCCAACAGCTAGCCAGCGCGGGCGACACTATCGCCTCCGTCCAGCAGGGCGTCGGCGAAATACGCGAATCGTCGAGCCGCGTAATGGAGCTGGGCCGCGACATCAAAAAGCTCGAGGAGTTGCTGCGGCCACCCAAAGCACGGGGCGCGGTCGGCGAAGTGCTCCTCGAAAACGTCCTCGCCCAACTATTGCACTCCTCGCAGTACCGCCGCCAGTTCCCGCTGGCCGGCTCGTTCGTCGACTTCGTAGTGAAAATCGGCACCCGGTACGTCCCGGTGGATGCCAAATTTCCGTTAGAGAGTTTCGAGCGCATGACAAGCGCCCCCGAAGAAGAACGGTCGGGCCTAAGGCGCGACTTCGTTCGCGCTGTAAAAGATAAGATAGACGAGATCGCCGCCAAGTACATTAGGCCGGACCTCGGGACGTACGATTTCGCGTTAATGTATTTACCTTCCGAGAACATTTACTACCAGACGACGGTGGCCGAGAACGACCTCTTCGATTACGGCGCAAGCCGGCGGGTCTTCCCGGTTTCGCCGTCGACGGTGTATTTATACCTCGTCACGGTTGCGCTCGGCCTGCAGGGAATGGCGCTCGAGGGGAAGGCGGCCGCGGTCGTCGCCGAACTCCGCCGGTTGGCCGACGAGTTGAATAAATTCCAGGAGCTATTCCGGGTAACGGGTAAACACCTACGCGACGCCGGCAACAAGTACGACGACGCGAGCCGGGCGTTGGCCGGTTTCCGGGACCGCCTGGCCGCGGCCGGCGAAATGGGAAAAGACGAGACGGCCGAACCTTTGCCCGGCGAAGACGGGCCGCAGCTCTTCGGCAATGACGAAAAGTAACTCGAAGAGGTTTTGGAAAACGGCCACGGCCGTAGTCGCCCTGTTAGCGCTGGTGGCGCTCGTCTGGGGCGCCTACCGCTACCGCGGCGTAATACTCGCGCACTTGCCATTGAAAGCCGGAATTGAGGAGGAGGCCCCGACGGCCGGCGCCGCAACCGCTGACATCTTCTTCGCCGACGCGGAATACACGAAACTGGTCGCCGAGAGCCGCGACGTCGGCCCGACCGAGACGCCTGAGGAACGCGCTCGGCTCGTCGTCGTCGCACTTATCGGCGGCCCACGCTCGCCTTCCTTGTCCCCGACCATCCCCGCGGACGCCCAATTGAAATCCGTCTTTATACGCGACGACGTGGCCCTCCTCAACTTCGACGAGCACATACGGTCGAAGCGCTTCGGCTCTACCGGCGAACTGTTCGCGCTGAACTCGCTCTACCATACCGTTACGGCCAACGTCGCGGAGGTCGACGGCGTGGTCGTCCTCGTGGAAGGCCGCGCGTGCCGGACGCTGGCCGGCGAAGGGGGCCACGTCGCCGCGGGCTTCCCCATCTACGGCGAACTCGGCCGCTACGTCTACCCCCCGCCCGAGGAGCGGTCGCGGAAATGAAGGCCGACGCTCCCATCGCTATCTTCGACTCCGGCGTCGGCGGCCTTACGGTAGCCCGCGAAGTAAACCGCGCCCTCCCGCACGAGGAAATAATATATCTGGGCGACACCGCCCGCGTCCCGTACGGCTCGAAATCGGCGGCTACCGTTAAGCGCTTCGCCGGCGAGTGCGTCGAATTCCTCCTCCACTTCCGGCCCAAACTCGTCATTATCGCGTGCAACACGGCGTCGGCGACGGCGCTCGATTCCCTGGACGAGATGGTGGACGTGCCGCTGTGGGGCGTTATCGACCCGGGGGCGCGCGCGGCGCTGGGCGCGAGTACCTCGCGGCGCATCGGCGTCATCGGCACCCGCGCCACCGTGAAGAGCGGCGCGTACGCGCGGGCCGTCGCCGCCCTCGACAAAAGCGCTACCGTCTTCAGCCGGGCGTGCCCGCTCTTCGTGCCGCTGGTCGAGGAAGGACGGACGGAAGGGCCCATAGTCAAGGCCGTGGCCCAGGAATACCTGTCCCCTCTCCTCGAGCAAGAAATAGATACGTTGGTACTCGGCTGCACCCACTACCCGGTTATGAAACCGGTGCTGGCCGACGTCGCGGGCGCGGCAGTTACCTTAATAGATTCCGCGGAAACGACGGCCACCGCGGCTCGCCAAGTACTCTCGGCCCGCGGCGAAGAGCGGGCCGGCGACGCTTCGCCCAAACCGCGGTTCTTCGTCACCGACGTTATAGAGGATTTCGAGCGGGTAGGACGGAACATTTGGCCCGATATGGCCGGTAGCACCGAGCGCGTAGAAATAGGCCGAGCTTCGCTCCGCTAGGACAATCGAAAATTCGCGGCTCCGCACCGATGAACGCGGCTGCCTACTCTATTTTATAATCGTACGTGATTTCGCATGCTTGGGAGAGCATCGCCGCGGCCGCGCAATACTTTTCTTGAGAGAGCCGAATCGCCTCGACGACGTCTTTTTCCTTAAGCCCCTCACCCTCGAGATGATACGTCAAATGTATCGCGGTAAAGACTTTGGGATGTTCTTCGGCCCGGTTCGCGGCGACCTCGAGCCGGAACGCCCGCAAGGGCACCCTCTTCTTTAAGAGTATGGAAACTACGTCCATGCCCGTGCAGCCGGCGAGGCCTATTAGGAATAATTCCAAAGGCTTGGACGCAGCCGCGGCTCCCCGCAGCTCGGGGGGCCCGTCCATCGCGAGCCAATGATTGGAATCGGATTTACCGACGAAGGACAACCCTTTGACCATGTAGACTTCGGCCTTCATTTTAACCTCCTTAGAAGGTTCGCGCGCGAAAACGGAACGAGGTTCTCATGCCCGTAGACAAACCCCGCCCCGACGGTCGCCGACCAGACCAGCTACGGCCCGTTAAAATATCCCGGGGGTATATAAAACACCCCGAAGGTTCGTGCCTGATCGAGGTCGGCGATACCAAAGTTATTTGCGCCGCCTCGGTGGAGGCCGGCGTCCCCAATTGGCTCGAGGGGGCCGGCCGGGGCTGGGTCACCGCCGAATATTCTATGTTGCCCCGGGCCACGCACACAAGATCTTTTCGCGAAGGCCGGGGCTCCCGGCCGCCGGGTCGCACGATGGAAATACAGCGGCTCGTGGGCCGGTGCCTGCGCGCCGTAACGGACCTGCCGGCGCTGGGAGACCGCCGCGTCGTCGTCGACTGCGACGTCATCCAGGCCGACGGCGGAACCCGCGCCGCGGCTATCACCGGCGGCTACGTCGCGCTCCGCGACGCCCTCGCGACGGCGCATATTCTGGATGGAAGCGGCCAACTCCCGCTTGCCGAAGTCGTCGTCGGAGTATCCGCGGGCGTCGTCGGCGGCAGGCTACTGCTCGACCTGGCTTACGCGGAGGACAGCGACGCCGCAGTCGATATGAACTGCGCCATCACGGCCTCGGACCGCCTGGTAGAAATCCAAGCATCCGCCGAAGAACGGCCTTTCACCAACGCCGAATTCGAGAAGCTACTGGCGCTCACCCGCAAGGGCGCGTCGCTATTAGTACGACTCGTGAGCCAACTCTTCGAAAGAGACCTCCCGTCCATACGAACCCACGAGGGGACGTAAAGCGCGCCCATGTCCCAAGCGTTCTCGTTCGAGGTCGAAGCCGCCGGCCCGGCGGGCCACGCCGGCCTGTTGACAACCCCCCACGGCGTCGTAAAAACCCCCGCATTTATGCCGGTGGCCACCCAGGCCGTCGCTAAACTCCTTACGCCGGAAGAGCTACAGGCTGTCGGGACGAGTATCTTGGTCGCGAACGCGTACCACCTGTACGTACGTCCCGGCGCTGAAGTCGTAGCGGCGCTGGGCGGCCTCCACCAATTCATGTCGTGGCCGGGCGTCATCCTTACGGATTCGGGCGGTTTCCAAATCCACTCCCTCGCGCCGCTGCGCGACGTAGACGACGACGGCGTGACGTTCCGCTCCCACGTCGACGGCCAATTGCTCCGGCTCACGCCCGAGGTCGCAACCCGCATCCAGGAGCAACTGGGCGCGGACCTCATAATGGCCTTCGACTATTGTACCTCTTACCCCACCGGCCGCAAAGAGGCCGAAAAAGCGGTCTCCCTCACGACGGCGTGGGCGGCGCGCTGCCGCGAGGCGCACGGCTCGTCCTCGCAAAGGCTGCTGGGTATCGTCCAGGGCGCGCTCTTTAAAGACCTGCGCGAGCGCAGCGCGGCTGAACTCGTCGCGATGGACTTCTTCGGTTATGCCGTCGGCGGCGTTTCGGTCGGCGAGGAACCGGCCCAGACCGCCGAGTACGCCGCATTTACGGCTTCGTTACTCCCCCCCAATAAAATACGCTACCTTATGGGCGTGGGGCGCCCCGAAGACATCGCGGCGGCGGTAGCGGCCGGCGTTGACCTGTTCGACTGCGTCGTGCCCACTCGGGAAGGACGGCACGGGACGGCGCTCGTCGATGAAGGCCGCGCGAACGTTCGCCAATCGTCGTACCGGGACGACGAGCGCCCCCTCGACGAAGGTTGCGGCTGCTATACCTGCCGCCACTTCAGCCGCGCTTACCTCCGCCACCTCTTCCTTGCGGGCGAACACCTCGCCGGGCGCCTCGTATCCCTTCACAACTTATATTACCTCAATCAATTTGTCGCGCGCCTTCGGGAAAAAATCTTACGAGAAAATAATTGACGGGGGCCGGCTGCGCTCTTAAAATAGAATGGTATGCGTCGAGTGACGATAATCACCCTTATCGCCGCCGGATTAGCACAGGCGGCGGTGTGGGTAGGTTACGAAGGCGGCCTCGGCTGGTATTCGGACGAGGGCGAGCACGTCCGCACCTACGATACCTACCGCCGGCCTATTTCGCTGGCGTTGGACGTGGAGCGCGGCCGCTTGTGGTTCCTCGACGCGTACGATTACAGCCTGGTCTGCTTCGACGTCGACGCGGGAAAAGAGGCCTTCCGCATCCGCGACGCGGCCCACGCTCCGGCCATAGGTACGAGCGACCTTCGCCTCTACCGCCTCGAGAAGCGGCCCATAGAACCGTCGCTCTCGCTCGACGCCGGAGACGGCTCGGTTTGGGTCGCCGACTTCTACGGCCACCAGGTGGCGAAGTACGACGTAGAAGGGAACGAGGTTTTCCGCTCCGCCTCCTTCCACGAGCCGTTCGCGGTGGCCGCCTTGGGCGACTGCTTTGCGTGGGTAGCCGGCGGCATCAGGACGCTCAGTCTGGTCGGACCCGAATGCGAAACCAAACGAAACATGAGCGGCGTTAACGAGGCCCGGGCGTTGGCCTACGACGCGACCCGCGAACTCGTGTGGGTGGCCGACTACGGCAACAACAGGGTCTTCGCTATAAACCGGGAGGGGCGGCTAAAGAGGAGGGTTACCGGCATCGAACTACCCATCCAACTCGCGGTCGACGACGCGCGGGGAAACGTCTGGGTCGCGACCCACTACGCGGGGATATTGAAAATATCGGCCGACGCCGAAAAAATAACCGGTTCCATCCCGGAACCGGATAGCGTGGCCGCCCTCGACGTCGACGGCGGCGGCAGGTTGTGGGTCGCGTACGACGAGGCGGAAGAAATAGTCTGCTATTCCCCGTTGACCGAGAAGCTCATAACCATTAAACGAGTTAACAAGCCCACCGGCGTCGCGGCGGAATAACCGCCGCCAATCGCGCTACCACGTCCATTCCACGTAATACTGCGCGCCGGCCCTCATCCGGCCGACGTGCCATTCGAGCACCGCGCCATCGGCCGAGCGGTCCAGGTCCGCCGATTTGGGAGCGCGGTTCTCCCTCTTGACGTACGCCCGCGCCCGGTGCGGCAATCGCCCCGGCGGGAACTCGACACGAAACACCACGTCGTCCGTCGGGTAATCGCCTACGAACATAAACGAAACGTCGTCGCTGGTGAACGCCTCGTATATATTGTACGCCACCCTACGCGAAACCGGCACACCGGGCGCGAGGGGCGGTTTAAATACTACCTTGATAATATAATATTTCCCGATGCTCATCCTCTCGCCTATTTCGCCCGGGGCGACGTCGAAATCGTCCAAACGTCCCTTCGTAAATAGGTTCCTGTCGCGAATGTCGGCGAGCGGTTTACCGATCGGCATCAGCTCCTGCTTCTTTTCGAAATGGGCTACCTTACCGTCGGCGTCGAGGAGCTTCAACGTCAGCTCGGCGCTTCTCACTTTCAACACCGGCCGCTGGAAAGTAAACGCGGCCCAAACGAAGACGACGACCGTTAGAACCACCATAACGACCCCCGGCCACACCCGGCCCAACGCGAAGCATACGACGGAAGCGACGACCAGGACACCTACGCCGGCGATTTTCAAGATGTTACTCACGATATCCGCTCCTTAATATATAAACATCGCGTCGCCGTACGAGTAAAAGCGGTAACCTTCCTCGACGGCGGCGGCGTACCAACCCAAGACGTTCTCGACGCCCGCGAAGGCGGCGACCAGGGCGAGCAAACTCGAGCGCGGCAAGTGGAAATTCGTCAGCAACGCGTCTACTAGTTTGAAACGGTACCCGGGGTGGATAAACAACGTCGTCTCGCCGCGAAAGGGCGCGACGACGCCGCTATCATCAACCGCGGTCTCGAGCGCCCTGACGACCGTCGTGCCGACCGCGACGACGCGCCGACCCTCCAGCTTTGCGGCGCTAATCGCCCGCGCCGCCGAGCGGTTGACGTTCATCTCCTCACGTTCCATCTCGTATTCTTCGAAGGCCTCAACGCGGATGGGTTTGAACGTGCCGTACGATATATGGAGCGTTATTTCTACTACGTCGACCCCGGCCGCGCGAATTTCCTCCAGCATGGCGCGCGTGAAGTGCAGCCCCGCGGTAGGAGCCGCCGCGGACCCGCGGCGCTTGGCATACACCGTCTGGTACCTTTCGGCGTCCCGGACGGTAGGACCCGCCGGCCTTTTAATGTACGGCGGTAACGGGACGCTGCCGGCGGCGTCTACGGCCGCCTCCACGTCGTCGACGCCGAAAAACTCGACGATGCGTTCCGGGCCCGCCAGCACGCCGACTACCTCGGCACGTAAGCCGTCGCCGCCAAAGGTAAATCGCGCGCCCACGCCGGCTCGCCGCGCCGGCCGGGCCAACGCCCGGTACCGGCCGGGAGCTAACTTCTTGAGCAGCAGCAGCTCGGCCTCGGCGTCGTCGAGCAAACCCGGCAGGCGCGCCGGGTAAACGGACGTATCGTTTACGACCAAAACGTCGCCGGGGCGCAATAAACCGGGAAAATCGGCGACCGAGCGGTGAGAAGGAGCTCCCCCCTCCCGCCGGCACGCCATAAGCCGGGCCCCATCCCGCTCGGGAGCCGGTTCCTGGGCGATGAGTTGGCGGGGGAGGTCGTAATCGATAATGGCGATTTTCATAAGCCGGAGCTTATTTTAGCACAAATCAGGCGTCGGTTGAAGATAAAGCGCGGCGCGGTATACCCTTGCGTTGCCGCCGCCGTAGTGATAGTATGAAAAGCCTAAAGAGAGGTTTCCTATGTTGAAATCGATGACCGGATTCGGCCGCGGCGAAGCGCCCTACGGCGACGGTTCCGTTATTGTCGAAGTCACGACCGTAAACAGCCGGCACCTCGACGTTGTCGTACGAGGCCTGCGCGAGTACGGCTCGTTGGAACTTAAAATCCGTGGCCTGGTGGGCGAAAAACTCGCCCGGGGGTCCGTACACCTGAACGTGGCCGTGCGAGGTACGGCGCCGACGGCCAAACGCGTTGCCGCCGACGTCGAGCTCGCCCGCGAATACGTAAACGAGTTCGAGCGGCTACGGTACGCGCTGGGTTTGAAGGGCAATTTCCCTTTGGACGCGTTGACTTCTTCGGAATGGTTCCTGATTGTGGAGGAAGAAGCACGCGACGAAGGCCTGTTTACCGAAAGCGTCGTGGCCGCCCTTGAAGCCGCGCTGACGTACGTCGTCGAGATGCGCGAGGCGGAGGGGACGAAATTGGCCGCGGACCTCGACGAGCGGCTGCGGCGCGTAGAACAGCTGATTGACGACGTAGCCGCGCGCGCGCCGGAAGTAACCGCCACCTACCGGGACAAGCTCGCAGCGCGGGCCGCCGAGATAGCCTTAAACGCATCGATTGACGAATCGCGCCTCGAGGCGGAAGTAGCTCTGTTCGCCGAGAAGGCCGACATCAGCGAGGAAATCGTTCGCACCCGGGCCCACCTTCGCGCTTTCGCCGACGCCGTCGCCGGCAGCGGCCGGATGGGACGTCGCCTCGACTTCTTGACGATAGAAATGAACCGCGAAGCCAACACCGTCGCGGCCAAGGCCCAAGACGCCCACATAGCGTCTACGGTCATAGAAATAAAAGACCTGCTCGAGCAAATCCGCGAGCAGGTTCAAAACGTCGAGTGACGCGTCGCTGCAGTTAGTACCTCTTCACGGCGGCGACGGAATTAATTATCTCTTCCCACGCCCCGGCGTGGGCTTCCCACGTGTAGCTGCGTTCCACCGCCCGGCGGCCCCACCGGCCGTATTCCTCGCGTAAACTCTCATCGCCCAAAAGGCGGACGACCGCCGAGGCGAACTCGCCCGGTTCATCGGCGGCGATAAATTCCCGCCCCGCGACGAAGTCCATACCCTCCGCGCCGCGGGTAGTAGAAACCACGGGCAAAGATACGGCCATCGCTTCCAACACCTTCATCTTCATGCCGGCGCCGAGCCGCACGGGACATATATAAACCTGTACGTGTCTTAAGTACTCCTTGACGTCCGGTACGGTCCCGGTGACGACGATGCCGTCGCGCCGGCCCAACGACAAGACTTCGGCGTTCGGGTTCTTGCCTACTACGTGGAACTTCGCCTCCGGGATTTCCCGCCGTACCAACGGGAATATCTCGTTCGCGAAATACGCCGCGGCGTCGACGTTGGGGGGATAATCCATAACGCCCGAGAACGCGATCGAACCAGGCTCTATAGCCACTTCCTTGTCGGGCGGGATATCGGTACCCGAGGGGGCGAAGTAAATGGGGAGGCCGGGGCATAGCTCGCGGATAACCTCGGCGTCGCGGCGCGCTACCAACACGCAGGCGTCGTAACGAGGGTACGTCCGCTTCTCGTACCGCCGGACCTTCCAATATTGCAATAAGCAGTAAACGAACGACGCGGGGTCGAGTGGTAGGCCGAGCCGGCGCTTATAATAAAGCGAGATCGCGTCCAAGGGCGCGATAATTTTGGGCGTACGTTGGACCTCGAGCGTGTACTGGGCCATATTGATATGGCCACCTATTATTACGTCGAACCGCTTCCGGTAGAGCAACCGCTCCAAGGCCGAAGCGAAACAACGGTTGCGGTACAATAATACGCCGAAAGGCCAAACGGTTAACATACTCCACAATCGCCGAAGTCGAGTCTTCGAAATTTCGTGCTCGACGAGCACCAGTTTGTGCACCATACCCCGGACGACCGCGACGTCCTCGGGCGCGTCGCCGGACGTCATGGCGAGTAAAGTAACTTCGTGTTTGTCGCGGAAATGGCGGAGGAGGTTAAAAACCACCGCGCGGTTTGAATCCGTGGGCGGGTACGGTACCTCCGACGCGATAATCAAAAGACGCACGCATACTCCCGTAAAGTATAAACCAACGTTATTATAAACCCATTACGGCGCCGACACAACCGGAACCGTCTTTCCCCGAACGCCCGGCCCGGCCGCGGCGGCTACGCGACCCTTGCCGGCCTGCGTTAATAAAAAACCGCCCCCCGGGCGGCCCCGCACGCGACAAGACATCTATTCTTCTTCGGCCCATTCCTCCAGAAATTTTGCGATGAGGTCTTTTTCTTCCCGGTCCACCTGGCGCTGTTCTTCCACCGATATCGGGACCAACTCGCCTTCCCTCAGTTTATTTATCATCAACTCATGTTGGCTCTGCATGAGGCGGCGTAGTTTGTCGGTTCTATCGGGGCCCTCCAACGCGCCGATTTGTTGTTTGGCCCGCGCCACGACGGCGCCGCCCTTGAAAATCAGCGTTATCAAGTTATCGCCGACGTTCTCCGTCTGGACGTGGTACCGCTCGTTGGCGACATTTACTTCGAGATTAAGCCCTTGAATGATCATAATTTTCCACTATTTCCCAAAGAGTGTTTTTCAACGCCGCTACACCCTCGCCCGTAACGACCGACGTCGCCATTACGTCCGCGTCGGCGGCCGCCCGGATTTCTTCCACCGCGCCCCCAGCGTGCGGCAAATCCACCTTGGCCGCGACTATAAGCCTCACCCGCGACGTCAGGTCCGCGTCGAAAAAGCCGAGCTCGCCCATAACCGTCGCGTAATCGTCGACGGGCCCCGCGCCGGCGACGTCGACGACCACCGCCAACACCTTCGCCCGTTCCACGTGTCTCAGAAAATCCAAACCCAAGCCGCGCCCCTCGGCCGCGCCCTCGAGCAGGCCCGGGACTTCGATTATTGCGAAAGCTTCCGCAGGCGGTACTTCCACGACGCCGAGTTGGGGAGCCAGCGTCGTAAAAGGGTACGGCGCTATTTTGGGACGCGCCGTGCTCATCGCCGCCAGCAGCGACGACTTGCCCGCGTTCGGAGGCCCTACCAGGGCGACGTCCGCGATTATCTTCAACGTAAAGCGTACGCGCCGTACTTGCCCCGCCCGGCCCTTTTCAGCGTAACGGGGTATTTGAAGTGTGGGCGTCGCGAACCGGACGTTACCCCGGCCTCCCCGGCCGCCGCGGGCCAATAACAGCTCTTCGCCCCCCTCGACTATCTCCCCCAGCGCGTCGCCTTCCGCCGTCTTAATCTCCGTCCCTAACGGCAGCCTTATCCTTCGATTTTCGCCGGCGCGGCCGGCCCGCTTCCGGCCGGCGCCGCCGCCGCCCCGTCCGCCCGCGACAACCTCCACGCCGGCGAAGTGATTGAGCGTGCGTAACGCCGCGTCGCCGACGGCGTAGACCGACCCGCCGCGGCCGCCGTCGCCGCCGTCCGGGCCGCCCCGCGGCACGAACCGCTCACGTCGGAACGATACCACGCCGTCGCCGCCGTCTCCCCCCAGAACGTCGAGCTCAATTTCGTCAATAAACACAACAAACCCGGCGAGTGTATCGACGCCGTGACGCTAAGCGCTTTTTAACCCGCCGGGACATCCCGTAGTTTCGAACGATATTATGCGTACTCGTCTAGACCTGGGTTACGACGTGGACTTCGCGCCGCTTTCTCCGCGTGACAAATCTCACGCGGCCGTCGGCTTTAGCGAAAAGCGTATAATCCCTGCCTAAACCCACGTTTTCGCCTGGGTAAAAACGGGTGCCGTGTTGTCGGATTATTACTGAGCCGGCGGTAACAAATTCGCCGCCGAACGCCTTCAGGCCGAGGCGCTGGCCGGGGCTATCGCGCCCGTTACGGGATGAGCCGCCTGACTTTTTATGGGCCATTTCTTGCCTCCGATATTACGACCGGCCGCGAGCCGGAATTTAGTCACTTCTTAGTAACCGATAAAACCTTTACCAACGTATACGGCTGTCGGTGGCCGCGCAACCTTTTATAGTTTTTACGGCGTTTAAACTTAAAAACCTCCACCTTCGGCCTGCGTCCGTGGCCTACGACCTCGGCGGTAACGCGGGCGCCGTCCAGCACGGGGTTGCCGACGTCGGCGCCTCCCTCGTCGCCGGCCATTAAGACCTCGTCCAGCTCGAGGCGGGAACCGACGTCGGCGTCGAACTTGTCAAACGCCACGACGTCACCCTCGCGTAAACGGTATTGTCGATCCTTGAAACGAACAATAGCAAACATAATATTTCCTTTGTTGAGCAATACTTATAACATATTTCGCATTCTATGTCAAGTTCCCGCCGATACCGGTACCGGCTCTCTTTCTCGATATACCCGCCGCGCCGGGCATAACGGCCGATAGATCGAAACCGCCCCGGGGCGGACCTTACACTGGGACCGGCCCCGAAACACGTACCGAAACACATAGAGCGCGCAAAACCAAAAGGCCGGGGCTTTTGCCCGGCCCCGTTTTTTTTACTTGACAAGGAAAATCCCTTTCTATTATAATGGCGGGCAAGGAGCAAGCCACAGGTGGCAAATACCTTGGCGCAAAAGAGTAATAAATCGTGGTGCTTTTCCCTCAAGCTCTTGAAGGGAGGTGAACCGCCAGGATGAAAAAGGTTATCACGCTTAGTGTCCTTGGAGCTTTCCTTCTCGGCTTCCTCTCGCTGGGTTGCGGCCCCAGTAAAGAATTGCTAAACCAGTACTACGACGCCAAAATGCAGAAACAGGAAGGCGAAGACCGACTGGCGAAAGCTGCATCGGCCGCCGCAGCCTACAAGGCTGAATACGACAAAGCCGTAAAGAAAATCGACGAGCTTCGCGCTCTACACACGGACCTTCACGAAAAGCGCAACAACATAGAGAAAGCTCGTAAGATGAAGATCACGCCGTTGCTCCACGGCGCGGACAAAGAACCGACTTATGAATAAGCCGCTGAACTTAGCCGGACGGCTCAAGCACGGTTAAGGGTTTTTACGAGCCCCGGCGCAAAAATACTCCTAATGAAAGGGGTGTTAACGGGTGAAACAGGCTGTCTTAGCTTTCGCGGTTCTCGCGCTGTGCGTTGCCCCGTTCGCTTTAGCCCAAGATTACGACGCGCTCAAGCGCGAAGTAAAAATGAACGAGGGTGCCGGCGAAGGTGAAATCCAATCGCAAATCCAGACCCGCCTCGACGACGCGGCGCGCCTGAACAAAGAAGCCGAGGGCGTTGAGTTCGAGAACAAAGCGCTCGAAGGCAAAGTAATGAAAGTCCAGAAAGTCCACGACTTCTGGAAGAAAATTATCGGCGAAGACCAGGCTTTCCTCGCCAAATGGGTGACGGATAAAGGCGACCACGTTGTCGTCGAAGGTGAGTGCCTCTGGATGATCGCCGGTATGCAATACGGCCATCCCTACTACTACAAGTGGCCCCTTATTTATAATGCCAACCGCGACCTTATCAAAGATCCGGACCTCATCTATCCTGGCTGGAACCTCAAAGTACCGCCGATGCAGTAATTATCGATCTTCGTAAAAAAGACAGTCGGAAGCGACTGTCTTTTTTTTTGAGGGTGAAACTACTATGCGCGCCGTTGTGCAACGCGTAAGCGAGGCGACGGTCTCGGTCGAGGAACGCGTCGTCGCGGCCGTCGGCCCCGGCCTGTTAATACTCCTGGGCGTCGCCACCGGCGACGGCGAGCGAGACGCGGCCTACCTCGCCACCAAGATAGCCCACCTGCGCATCTTCGCCGACGACGAACGCCGAATGAACCTCTCGTTATTAGAAGTGGGCGGCGAGGCGCTGATAGTCTCGCAGTTTACTCTCCACGGCGATTGCCGCAAGGGCCGGCGTCCCGATTTCACGCGCGCCGCGCCCCCGGCCGAGGCCGAACGGCTTTACAAAAAGTTCATCGACGAGCTGTCGGCCCTGGGCGTGCCGACCAGCGCCGGCGAGTTCGGCGCGATGATGGCCGTGTCGCTCGTCAACGACGGGCCGGTAACGCTGATATTACGTTCTCCCTCCGAGGCCGAATAAAAAAGGCCCTCGCGGGCCGCTTCGTCATTCGCTCGGGACATCCGGCGGGCCGAACCTCTCGCGTACGAGTCCTAACAGGCGTTCCCGCTCGTTGAGTGATTGGTCTTCCAAAACGCGCTCGAGCAGGTAGCTTAAAACCTCCCCCACTCTGGGACCCGGCGGAATGCCGAGTTCCGCCATAACGCCGCGGCCGTCGACGGCGAGGTCCTTCTCGGTAAAGGCCTCCTCGCGCGCGATGGCGTCGTTAATGCGGCGCTCGAGCGCGCGTAAATACCCCGGGAACCCATAGTTTGTGCCGTTGCCGAACCAGTCGGCGATGCGGAGGTCGAAGAGGTCGGCTATGTTCTCGCGCCCTACCTTACGGATAAGCCGCCGGACCGCGGCGTCGGTCCAAGACGGCGTGTAGCCGAACATATGGTAGTATATCAGGTGCAGAACGTAGTCCCGCTCCTTCTTGCTGAAGCGCAGCCGGTTCAGGATGTGGCGGGCCATCCGGCGGCTCACCGCCTGGTGGTTGTAAAACGTTACCCGGCCGTCCCGCACTACCCGCGTTCGCGGCTTGCCGACGTCGTGCAGCAGCGCCGCCAACCGCACGAGCGGCTTCTCGGCCGGCGCCGCGTCGCACGAATAGAGCGAATGGATGTAAACGTCGTAAGCGTGGAATTCGTTTTGCGTAACGGCGTACCCTTCTAAAACCTCCGGAATAAATAGCTCGAGCAGGCCGGTCTCCCGCATAAGCTCGAGGCCGTACGAAGGCTTGGCCGCCGTGGCCAGCATCTTCATAAATTCGTCGCGGACTCGCTCCACGGCTACCATGCGAACGCGGTCCAACACCGCGGGTATGGCGTTCAAGGTCTCGCCGTCGACGTCGAACTCGAAGCGCGCCGCAAGCCGTACGGCGCGCAAGGGCCTGAGGCCGTCCTCGCGAAATCTCTCTTTCGGGTCGCCCACGGCGCGGACGACGCCGCGCTCGAAGTCTTCGACGCCGCCGAAAAGGTCGACGAGTTTATCCGCCGCGGGGTCGTAGGCTAACGCGTTGAACGTGAAGTCCCGCCGGCTGAGGTCTTCTTCGATACTCTCGGCGTAAGTGACGTCGTCGGGATGGCGGGCGTCGCCGTACTTGCCGTCCCGCCGAAAAGTCGTCACCTCATAATCGCCCCGCGCCCCCAGGACCGTAACCGTCCCGTGTTTAATTCCGGTGGGGGCGGTGCGAAGGAAAAGCCGCTGGACTTCCTCGGGGACGGCGTCCGTCGCGACGTCGAAATCTACCGCTTCTAGGCCGGCGAGCAGGTCGCGGACGCAGCCGCCCACCAGGTACGCCTGCTTACCGGCGCCGCGGAGCGCCGCTACGACCTCCAGCACCTCGGCCGGGACCTCCTTCAGATTGGCGCGGTTCAATCGGCTTTTCTGCTTCTTTCCCAACTTCAGCTTCATTTCCCGAGCGCCATAGCGAACGCCACAGCGTAGCCTTTCTCATGGCTTATGGTTACCATAACGTCCTCAACGCCGCGTTCGGCGGCGAGCGCCGCGGCCACGCCGGTGAGCACGACCGTGGGGCGATTGCCGTCGGCCCTGACACCCACGTCGCGGTACGCCAACCCCATGGGCACCGTCGGCGAGAGAGCTTTGACTACCGCTTCCTTGGCCGCGAACCTGCCCGCCAGCGTGCAGCCGAAGTCGACGCGCGCCATGCAGTACTCCCTCTCCTCGGGCGTAAACAGGCGCTCCAGTAACCGGTCGCCGAAACGCTCGTACGCTCGAGCGACGCGGCTTACCTCGATCAAATCGACGCCTATCCCAATTACAACCGTCATTCAAACCCCACCCGCGCCTGGCGCATCAAGGCCAACATTTGCCTCGTGGCTTCTTCCAGGCCCACGAACATCGCTCGCGCGACGATGCTGTGCCCAATATTGAGTTCCTCCAGCTCCGGGATAGCCGCCACCGGCTTGACGTTGTGATAGGTGAGGCCGTGGCCGGCGCTTACTCGCAAGCCAAGAGACGCGGCGAAGCGCGCCGCCGCCGCTATTTCCTCTCGCCGCGCGGGCCTTTCCGACGCGGCGGCGTTGGCGTACGAGCCGGTATGGATCTCGACCGTCGCCGCGCCCACCTCCCGCGAGGCCGCGATCTGTTCCTCCGCCGGCTCTACGAAAGTACTCACCCGGACGCCGCCCTCGCCGAGTTCGGCGACGACGTCGGCCAACCGCTTGCGCCCGCCGGCGACGTCGAGGCCGCCTTCCGTGGTTAACTCCTCGCGCCGCTCCGGTACGAGCGTCACGAACGCCGGTTTATATTTCAAGGCGACCGCGACCATCTCGTCGGCGGCCGCCATCTCGAGGTCTATGCCGGTGGCCACCGTCCGGCTCAATATCTCGAGGTCGCGTTCCTGGATATGGCGCCGGTCCTCGCGTAGATGTATCGTGATATGGGCGGCGCCCCCCCGTTCGGCGGCGTACGCCGCGGCCACCGGGTCCGGTTCGAAAGTACCCCGCGCCTGGCGAACCGTAGCTACGTGGTCGACGTTAACTCCCAACTGCATACTTTCTCCTTACGTAAATATTAAAACCGCGCCGATACTTCAGGGCAACGGGACGGTAATCATCTCGCGGCGCAAGAAAGTTACGTACGTACGGTATCCCGCCTCCTTCGCCTGAGCCACCGCCCGTTCGAACTCATGGCCTACCTCGTACGGCGCGTGCGCGTCGGACCCGAACGTTATCGGGATCCCGAGAGCGCGGGCGCGCCGCAGCAACTCGAGCGACGGATAAATCTCGCCCACGGGCTTCCGCAAACCGGAGGTATTCACCTCCAGGACCATACGAGCCGCGGCGACGGCCGCCAGCGCTTCGTCCTCCGCGTCCCGCACCGTTTCTTCCGGCAAATAGCCGAACTTCTTCGGTAAATCGGGATGCGCCCAGACGTCGAAGAGGCCGGCGCGGGCCATTTCGGCTACCAGCCTGTAGTAATCGCGGTACAACGCCGTCACGTCGGCGCCCTCGTATCGTCGAAGGTGGCGCGAATCGTCGAAAGGCCAGTCGCCCACCCAATGTATCGCGCCGGAAATGTAGTCCAACGGCAACGCCGCGAGTACGGCCTCGAGTCGCGTCTCCTGACCCGGAAAATAGTCCGCCTCGATCCCCAATAAGACCGGCGTGGCTGATTTACCCTTTAGACGCTGAATTCCGTCGAGATAAACCGGCAACTCGTCCCACGACATCGCCAACGCGGGGTCGGCCTTAGCCGGCTCGAGATACGGCAAGTGGTCGCTGAAGCCGATGCCGGCCAAGCCCTCGGCCGCGACGACGTACGCCCTGGGCGCGCCCTCTGCGTGGCCGCATAACGGCGTATGTACGTGGTGGTCCACCGGAAGACGAAGTTCGTGTTCTTCAGCGTTCATTCCATTTTCTCTCCCGCGTCGCCTTCGCCGGGAGCTTCCTTCTCTTCCCCGGAACTTTCCTCCTCCCGCAGGTATTCGTCGACTAATTGCTTGATATCTAAACCTTTGTGGTCCTTTCCACGCACCTTCTTCATGACGGCGCCGTAGATCGCCGGCGCGACCCTAACGAGGTGGGGCCCGAGCAAGCTGGTGTTCAAATCCCTCTCCAGCTTGGGGAAGAACGGGAACAGCGCGAAGACCAACGCCGTAACGCTGGCGAAGATTAAGCCTCGGGTGAAGCCGAAAGCTCCTCCCGCCAACCGGTCGAACCAGCCCACGAAGAGCCTCTTGGCGCCCCTGTGGAGGAGGTGGCCGAGCCAGCTCGAGCCGAAGGCGATAACGCAAAAAATCACCACGAAGGCCGCTAAATTGGCCACCGCCGGGCGGGCGTCCAGCCACCCTCCGATATTCCAGCCCAGCGCCTCGTACAACCTGAAACCGGCGAAAAGGCCGAGCGCGATACCCACCAGGTTGAAGAGCTCGCGGAAGATGCCTCTCTTTATACCTAAGACGCAGTTGACGACGACGATCACCGCCAATAGGGCGTCTACCCAATTAATGCCGCGCATCTTCCTCTCGCTTGCGACTTAAATAATACCACTTTATAGCGGCCCACGAACACGGGAAGGTCTGTTCGTTCGCGGCGACGTCGGCGTACGAAGCGCCGGTACCGTCCGTCAACTCTGCGACCAACCAGGGGTCGACGCGTCCGGCCGGGTAAGGCCGAAGGTGACTTTACCGCGCGCGTAAAAACAATACGCCGGCTCGCGCCATACGCGTACGCGGACGTCGAGGGGTTTGGTCGTGAATTCGGTCGCCGCGGCCGGCGGTATTCCCACTAATCCCGGTGCCGTCTCTATTTCCAACAAAACGTGATACGCGTCGTCGAATAGCGCCCGCGTGGCTTCCATTTCCTCGAGTCTACCCCATTCCCCGGGGAACCCGGGCGGCGGCTCCTGAACCTTCAAAGTGAACCTCTCCGGAGAGAAAAGCGCCTCGTACGTCCCGTAATCCGGCGCGTTGTACGCCAACTTGAAGTTATACAGGGTCTTTGCCGGCGTGTATACCGGCCGCGCCGGCGGGCGCTTCTCGGGCCGGCCGCACGACGACAGGGCCGCTATCAATAAAATCACGACGGCGCTTCGCACTCGCCGGCCCTCCTCCGACTAAAGGCGCCGGGATATCGCGACAGCCCTCCGGACAACTTCCATCGCGTCCCGGCCGAATATACGCACCATTGGTTCTTTGCCGACGGCGCCCCGGTCGAATATTATCTCGGGGACTCTACCGACGCCCGCCACCGCCTCGTCGACGCCCCACTGTACCGTACGCCCCTCGTCGCCGGCTAACTCCGCCGGCTCGCGGGCCCGGTCGAAACCCGCCCCGCGATATTTGAGCTCCGAGCACGCGCCGAGCACGTCGTCGCCGAACCGGACGTTCATACCGGCTCGAGCCGACGCGTCGTGTTTCATCGCCGCCAGAACGGCACGCGCCATATGGCCGCTGGCGCCGAACGCCGGCGTCCCGCACGCCCGAACCGCGGCGCCTACCCGCGCGATCCGCCCGGACACGGCGCAAACCTCGTCCCCCGAACGCGCGTCCGGTAACGCGTACGCGATATTAGTCCCGACCTCGGGAATCAGTTTATAAGTACCGCTCGCCGCCTCGAAAACGTTGACAGCACGGAGTAAGTTATTGTACACGCGCCAACGCTCGGCGTCGCCGAACACTGCCGCCGTCCGGCCCGGTACCGCGGCCCCCTTCCCGACCGCGACGGCGCCCGTTACCGCAGCGTTTACGTATTCCTCCGCGCGTTCGAACGCTTCCAGAACGTCCATGCCGGAAGCTAAATAGGCCGTTACCGCGGCCGCGACCAGACAACCGGTCCCGTGGATGGGCCCTTCCACTCGGGCTCGGCGGTACTCCCGCATATCCGCGCCCGTAAAGAGAACGTCTACCACGTCCGCTTTACCGCTAACGTGGCCTCCCGTGGCCAAGACCGACAAGCCGTACCGCCCGTGGAACACGCGCACCTGCGTCCGCAACTCACCTTGGTTTTGCGCCGGCTCGTCGTCGACTAGGTACGCGAGCTCTACGCTATTCGGGGTCGCTAGCGACGCGTGCGGCAGGATAACATCCGCGAACGTCTTCTCGGGTACGCCCTCGTAGAGCGGCTGGCCCGCGCCGGCATTCATTACTGGGTCGAACACTACCGGGACGCCCTCTCCCTTAAACTTGGACAAGTACGGCCCCAGCTCGTGCGCCAGGCGGTCGGAGGCCAACATCCCGAGTTTCACCGCGGCCACGTCGACGTCGTCCAAGACAGCGTCCATTTGCGCCCGCAGGTCGCGCTCGTTGACGGTCCAAAACCCGTAGACGCCGCGCGTGTTCTGGTACGTAAGGGCGGTCGCGACCGCGGCGCCGTGCACGCCGATAACCGAAAAAGTGACGACGTCCGCAGTTATCCCGGCGCCGCCCGAAGGGTCGAGGCCGCCTACGGTCAACGCAACTTTAGCCTTCATTTATTCGGTTCCGCCTTCTTCGCTAACTTTCTCAACGGGAACCTTCGCCGCTTCGGCCGAGGCTTTCTTTTCGTACGCCTCGAAAACCTCGTCCGGGATAAGCAAATCGGCGTCGTCGGGAATCGCGATCACTTTAAGCTTGCTGCCGTCAACGATGTGAACCGGCAACTTGGCGTCGAGGTAGTTGTACGGGTCGACCGGGACGTTGTTGACGCGGACTTCGTAGTGGACGTGGCTGCCGGTAGCGAGGCCTGTGGCGCCCACCCGCCCTATTAAGTCGCCCCGTTCGAGGCGGTCGCCGACCTTGACGTCCGCCTTCGCGAGGTGGCCATAGCGCGTCGAGAAACCGCCGCCGTGGTCGAGGAAAACCACGTTCCCATAGTACGGATACGGGCCCGCAACCACCACCCCCTCGGCTGGAGCTCGCACCGGCGTACCGCGCGGCGCAGCGATGTCCAACCCGCCGTGGATACGTCCGCGCCAACGCCGCGCGCCGAAGTACGACGTTATGATACCCTTCACGGGCGGCATATCGGGAACGTCCGCCAAGAGAGACTTGCTACGTTCCAGCAGGCGCCGAAGGACTAGAAATTCCTTTTCGCGACTGACGCAATAGGTACGCAACGTTCGTTCGTGCCCCCGGGCTTCGGCGCGGAAACGTTCTTCGTCCAGCTTATAAAGCGAATCGAAATACTCGGCCTCGCTTATCGTCGGGCCCCCGGCGCTGAGCTTCTTGGCCGATTCAGCGTCGAGCTTAAATCCCGCCATTATCCTGAGGTCGGTGTAGAACTTATCGAGCTTCTTCAACGCCGCGTCGAGCTCCTCCAATCGGAGCGCGTAATCGTCGCGCTCCTTTTGAAGTCGGAAACTCAAATTAGATATGACCTTATCGCGCCGCCCCATCTCTCCGCCAAGGCGGCGGTTCTCAGCCGTCAATCGGCGGTTCCGGTCGAACGTAGGCCGGACGGCGCGGTCCATAGCGCCGTAATTGTAATACAACGTCACCGCGACGCCGCCCACACTTACGGCGAGGCTGCATAAGAATACCGCCAGCGCCGCGATAACCCGCCGCGACAAATGGACCGACCGCGTTCGCCCCGACGAATGCGAACATATCATCAACGTAAAATCGCGTTTAAACATAGCGTCTACATCCTTATTAATTTGAATTTTATCAGAAACCGCCCCCTAAATCAACGCCTTGAGAAAGGCGCGAAAAACCCCGGCTCACCACCGGGGTCACGTGGGTACGATAAAGCGAAAACTATATCCCGGGTAAAAGGGGTATTACCGCCGCCTTGGCCCACGCCACGAGAAGTTGCGGCCAAACGCCCAAGAGTAACGTGAACAGGAAACATATTACGAGAGCCACCACCGCCGCCGGCGAAAGGCGCCGGACGTCTTCGCCCTCCGCCTTTTCAAAGTACATCGGCTTAAGCACGCGCGCGTAAAGGAAGAGCGCGACGACGCTGGCTAAAATGGCGACTACCGCCAGGAAAATATAGTCCCGGGCGATTAGCGCCGCCAATACGTAGAACTTCGCAAAAAAGCCGGACAGCGGCGGAATCCCGGCCAGCGCGAGTAGAAAGACTGCAAGGGCCGCGGCGAGTACCGGGTGCCGACGCCCCATGCCGGCGTAATCCTTCAAGTTGTAGCCGCCGGTAACGTGGCCTATGACGGCCACCGTTCCGAAGGCGCCGATATTCATAGCCGCGTATAGCGCGAGATACACGATGACCGATGCAAAGCCGAGTTCGGTATCGGCGACGATTCCCAACAACGCGAAACCGGCGTGGGCGATCGACGAATACGCCAACAGCCGCCGCACGTCCGTCTGTACGATGCCGACGACGACGCCGAAGACCATTGACGCCACCGCCAGCGCCGCTAAGTATTTGGTCCACCCGCCGTATACCAAGTCGAGCGCGCCGTGCAGCGTCAGCACCAGGCGCAATATGACGGCGAACCCCGACGCCTTCGACGCCACCGAAAGGAAGGCCGCGACGGGCGTGGGGGCCCCCTGGTACGCGTCCGGCGCCCACATGTGGAAGGGGACCGCGGATATTTTGTAACCCAAGCCGACGAGTATAAGCGCGAACGCCAGGAAGATAAACGCCGGCGAAAGCGTCGCCGCGGCCCCGCCCGACGGCGTGACCACCGCGACGTACCCCCACGTCTCTAACGAGCGCCCCAAGTGCGGCAAATTCGCCGCTATAGCCGCCAGGTCCGTAGCGCCGGTCATGGCGTACAGGAGCCCGAACCCCAACAACATCACCGCGGAAGCGGCCGCGCCGTAGAGGAAGTACTTCAGGCCGGCCTCGCTCGAGAGCCGGTCGCCGCGGACGTAACCGACGAGGATGTAGGAAAGTATGCTGGAGAACTCGATCGCCACGTAGATTAGGACGAGGTTGGTCGCCGACGCCATAAACGTCACGGCGCACGTCACCATCATGAGGAGGGCGTAATACTCGGGCCGGTCGCTATCGTCGAGCGGCGCGTACCGCGCCGACAACAGCGCCACGAGCGCGAGCGTCGCGGCAAAGATGACGGCGAAGATCACGAAGAGCGGGTCGACGGTAAGCGCGCCGAACCACGACGACGCCGGTTCGCTCCACAGCATCAACGCCGCGGCGGCCGTGGCCGCCGCCACCGCGACGGTGAAATAGGGCGCCACGGCGCCGGCGAAGCGCCGCGACGCCGCGCCCGCCGCCACCAGCAATACGGCGCCGCCGGCGAGTATTAAATGGGGTAAGAGGCTAAGCCAGTCGTATTCCATAATGGGCGGCCGGCTACTTGAAGGCCGCCATAATGCGCGAGAGCTCCGTGAGAGCCGGGTTCATTAATTTTATTAAAACCGACGGATAGACGCCGATGAGGACGATGAGGATCATGAGCGGCACTACCGTCACCAGCTCGCGGAAGTTAATGTCCGGCAAGTTCTCCCACCGCGGCATTAATTTACCCAGGAACATACGCCGTATGGTCCACAGGAAGTAAGCCGCGGTTATGACTATGCCGACGCCCGAGATGATGACCAGCACCGGGAATACCGGGAAGGCCCCGGCGAGAGATAAAAATTCCGGCACGAACCCGGCGAGACCGGGCAATCCGAGAGAAGCGAACATCGTAAACGACATGATGCCGAAGTACACCGGCACGCGGACGGCGAGGCCCGAGAAGGCGTCGATTTCGCGGACGTGGGCGCGGTCGTAGAGGACGCCCACCAAGAGGAACAACGCGCCCGTAATGATGCCGTGGCAGACCATCTGCATCACGGCGCCGTTGAGACCCGTCGGCGTCATGGCCGCCGCGCCCAGAAGCACGAAACCCATGTGCGCTACCGACGAGTACGCGATGAGCTTCTTGAGGTCTTTCTGGGCCATGGCGACCAGCGAGCCGTACACGATGTTTATCACACCCAATATCGCCAGCGGCCAGGCGAACCAGTGGGCGCCCTGAGGTAGTATCGGGTACGAAACGCGGAGCAGGCCGTAGCCGCCCATCTTCAATAGCACGCCCGCCAGCAATACCGAGATCGCCGTGGGCGCCTCGACGTGGGCGTCGGGCAGCCACGTGTGGAAGGGGAAGACCGGCACCTTTATCGCGAAGCCCACGAAGAACGCCATGAATACGACTATCTGGAACGTCCGCAGGAAGGTCCCCTGCTGCCGCATAAGCTCGAGCATGTCGAAGGTGTGGGGCTGGGCGGTGAAGTACAGCGCCAATATCCCCAAGAGCATTATGACGCTTCCCAGCAACGTGTAGAGGAAAAACTTTATGGCGGCGTACTCGCGTCTCTCGCCCCCCCACATGCCGATGAGGAAGTACATCGGCACCAGCATGACTTCCCAGAAGACGTAGAACAGGAAGAGGTCGAGCGAGACGAAGACGCCCAGCATCCCGGCCACGAGCAATAAATACAACGCGTAATATTCCTTTACCCGTTCCCTTATTGAGAAAGAGGCGATGGCGGCTAAAAACGACAACAGCGTCGTAAGAATAAGCAGCGGCATCGAAAGGCCGTCGACGCCGAGATGATAGAAAATATTTACCGAAGGGATCCACCGGTGCAATTCCTCGAACTGCATCGCGCCCGTTATACTCGGGTCGAATGCGGCGAGCGCCCACACCGAGAAACCCAACGTCGCGGCGGTGAAAGCGACGCCCACGGCCCGGATGCCGGTTACCCACCGCTCGGGCAGTAGTAAGATCACCACCATCCCCACGACCGGCGTAAAGACGGTTGCTGTTAAAATAGGAAACGCCATCGCCATAGCCTCCTAAACAATATGTACGCGCGGGCCCGCCGTTAACGCACGCCCGCGAATTCCTCCAATTCTTCCGCCTCGGCCTCCGAACCGTACGCCGGTACCGTGCCCGGCGCGAGGCCCGAGTACATATAGGCCGCTTTCAACGTCAACGCGGCTTCCGCCCGGCGCCCCAAATGGTACCGCGCGCGCCCGAGCAGGTGAAGGGCCGCTATAGCTCGAATCGTCTGGGGATACGCCGCCACCAACTTCTCCGCTTGCGACGCAACGGCCTCGTAGTCGTCGGCGCGCAGCGCCGCGGCGACCTCTTCGTACAACGCGGACAACTCCGGCGGTTCGGCCGCGACCCGTCGTAAGTACTCAGTGAACTTCTCGTCGTTGCCCTCGACGTACTCGAGCTGGCTCAGCAGCAAGTACGCCAGGAAACAATCGGCGTCTTCCTTGACCGCGTTATCCAGCTTGTCCCGCGCGTCCTTCATCTTGCCGCCGCCGATCGCGTCGACCCCTTCCCGGAAGTACTCGCGGCAGCCGGCGTCGGCCGAAATTATCTCCTCGTACGGCACAGCGTCATCGGCCGCGGCGGCCGTCGCCGCAACCGCAGCTATTAATACGCCGATTAATTCCTTTCGCGCGAACGTCATAACTTTTTCACGTAAATAACCAACGCTCCGCCGCCCTCGGTTCCGGCGGGTTCGAAACCCGCGCGTTCCAACCGTTCGTCCGGCGCCGTAGCCGGAGCTACTATATGCGTCGTGCCCCGCGAAGCCGCCGCCGCCGTGAACCCGTCGTTTAAAGCCGCGAGGCCGCCTTCAGCTAATCCTTCCGCCGTCGCCGCGGCGACGAGGTAAACCGGCCTCTCGAAGCCTTCGGCCGCTCGGGCCAACGTCGCGGCGTCCCAACCACCGAGCGCCATATCCGCCCCGCCCGCGAGCCTGGGCCAAAACGAACGCCACCGCCTCCTCTGCCGCAGCCACCGCGCCGGCCCCGCCCGATCCGTCGCGCCGCACATAAAACCTACTACGTCCTCTTCTTCCAACGCCACCGTCCCGACGGTGAAGTCGCGATTGGCGTACGCGTCGTAGAACGCTCGCAACACGGTTTTGGCGGCTTTACCCCGGTAGCACCAAGGCCGCGTCGCCCGGTGGAGCGCGACGACCCTCCTCACGTGCGCCCCGTTTAACGGAAACGTCTTCAACCCGCCCCCCTAAAGGATAACGAGCACCGCGACCAGTATCGCGATAACGCCGCACACCAGGACTATTAGATATTCCTGAACGTAGCCCGTTTGGACGCGGCGGAATATTTTACCGAAGGCTTGTGTAATCCAGCCGGTGGAGTTGACCGCGCCGTCCACGACGGCGAGGTCGAACCAACCCTTGAACTTCGACAACAGGACCGTAAGCCGGGCGGTGCCGTTCACGGCGCCGTCTATTACGTAATTGTCGAACAGGCCCCACAGCCGCGCGAAGAATACGGTACCCTTGACGAACAGGAAGCCGTACACGTCGTCGAAGAAGTACTTGCGCTCAAGCACAATCGCCACCGGCCGGAAGGCCCGGTAAATCTTTTCTACCGGATACACCTTCAATCTATACAAAGCCCACGCCAGCCCGATGCCGCCCGCGGCCAAAGCGAGCGACGCGCCCGCGGCGCCTACGTTGATGCCGTGGTGCTCGCCGGGCACGTGGAAACCGGCCAACCACGCGAAACCCTTCGTTACCCCCGGTATACCGATCCATCCGGCCACCACCGCGCATATGCAGAGGAATACCATCGGACCCAACATACGCCAGGGCGCCTCACGGGCGCGCTCCGCTTTTTCGCCCGCTTTGCCGCCGAAGGTAATGAATATGGCGCGGAACATGTAGAACGCCGTCAGGAAAACGGTGAAGAAAGCGGCGAAAGCCAAGTACCATCCGCCGTGGTCGACGACCGCGACCAGGATCTCGTCCTTGGAGAAGAAGCCCGAGAACGGCGGCACGCCCGCCAACGCGAGCGCCGCCAGCACGAAGGTCGCCGCGGTCCACTTCATCCGACGGCCCAGGCCGCCCATCTCGCGCATATCGTTGGTGTGACAAGCGTGGATGACGGCGCCGGCGCCCAAAAACAAAAGCGCCTTGAAGAACGCGTGCGTGTAGAGGTGGAATATCCCCGCGGCCTGGCTGCCGCACCCCAGCGCGAGCATCATATAACCGAGCTGGCTTATGGTGGAATACGCAAGCACGCGCTTGATGTCTATTTGAACTACGGCTATAGTCGCGGCCATGAGGGCCGTGGTCGCGCCCACGTACGCCACGACCTCCGAGGCCCCCGCGGCGGCGACGAATATGGGGAACGAGCGCGCGACGAGGTAGACGCCCGCGGCCACCATCGTCGCGGCGTGGATCAGGGCGCTGACCGGCGTCGGGCCCTCCATCGCGTCGGGGAGCCAGACGTGCAGCGGTATCTGCGCCGACTTCCCCACCGCGCCCGCGAAGATGAGAATAGCGATCGCCGTTACCATTGCCGGCGCCAGCGCGCCGTACTCGATCAGGCCGAAGACGGTCCCGAAGTGGAACGTGCCGGTCAACGTGAATATGAGTATAATCCCCACCAACAGGCCGACGTCGCCCAGCCGCGTCGTTATGAACGCTTTCATGCCGGCGTTGGCCGCCGCCGGCTTCTCGAACCAGAAGCCGATCAAGAGGTACGACGTAAGGCCGACCAGTTCCCAGAAGATGAACGCTTGCAGGAAATTGTTGGCCAAAACCAACCCGAGCATCGCCGCCGAAAAGAGGTTCAAGTACGCGAAGTAGCGGCCGTAGAGCTTGTCGCCGGACATATAGCCGGTCGAGTAAATGTGGATCATGAACGAGACGGTCGCGACGACGAGAGCCATTATTCCGGCGAAGCGGTCGAGCAGGAAGCCGACCTGCAGCGCGAAGTCGCCCACCCGGAACCAGGTGTAGGAGAAATCGCCGCCGTACCCCAGCAGGGTGCCGGCGAAGAGCGCTATCGCGGCGGCGAAGGACACGCCGAGCGCCGCGACCGGCACGATCGCGGCCTTGGGCTCGCCCATCCGCCTACCCCACAGGATGGCGATTAGAAAGCCCAGCAGAGGCGCGATAATTATTGTCGACGCTAACCAGACCATAGCTCGAGTTTACTCCGAGGGCGGCTCCCGCCCGGCATCGGTGCTACCGCGTCCTTCGGATGGCACATCTTCTACCGGCGGTAATATCTTAAACGTATTCAACATCTTTTGGGCAGCGTCCGCGAGACGGCTTTCCACAACGTCCGCGTACGAGACCTCCACAACGTAAAACGTCTTCGCCGACGCCAGAAACAACACGTCGAGGCGGCGTCTCCGCTCTTCCTCCCCGACGACGTACGAACCCCTCAGGCCGTCGTCGGCGCCCGCCGCCGCGAGCTCGGCTTCTTTCAAAGCCTCGCCGTCTACTTCGAACGAATCCCACGCCCCCAGCCGACGCTGGTAAAGGCCGGCCCAGATAACTACGTTCGCGTACGCGGCCTTGCGGCGTATTATTAACGCGTCCAAACCGGCGTACGGCCCTTCGGGCCAACTCAACCGAACCGCGGCGGCCGTAGCGCTTTCGGCCGGCGGGGCCGCGTCCACTTCGTACCCGGGCGGGACGTCAACCGCTGCGCCGAGCGCGTCGTACGTAAACAACTCGTACTCGCCGGCGGCGCCCGCCGCAAGGCAGAACGTCCCTAATGCCGCCGCTGCGATTATCCGCCCCACCTTAGAACTTAGCCGCGCAGCTCGTGCAGGTCGTCAACGGCGACGGTCCCGCGCGAGCGGTAGACTGCAAGTATCAACGCCAGGCCGACGACAGCCTCGGCCGCCGCGACCGTTATTACGAACAACGAAAAGAGTTGCCCGTCGAGTCGCTCGGGTCCGTAAACGCGGTCGAACGTCACCAGCGCCACGTTGACGGCGTTGAGCATGAGTTCGATGCCCATGAGGACGCCGATGGCGTTGCGCCGGGTCAGGACGACGAGCAGGCCGATGCCGAAAAGAAGCGCCGAGACGCCGACGAAGTGGAGGGGCGTTATCGTCACCGCCGCTCCTCCTTCCGCGCCAGAACGATGGCGCCGACCAGCGCCCCCAAGAGAAGCAACGATATGACTTCGAACGGCAACAGGTACGTCGAGAGCAGCAGGTCGGCGAGCTCGTCGAGAGCGCTGGCCTCGGGTATAGGCGCTATCGCCGGCAGCTCGACCTTTACCATCACGAGCGCGGTTAAGACCGCCAGGGCGAGCGTTACCAACGCCGCCGGTATGAGCGCGCGCGTGTACCTCCTGACGCGCCTGGCCGTAATGCGCTGCGTCAACATTACGGCGAAGAGAATAAGCACCGCCACCGCGCCCACGTAGACCAGCACCTGTACGCCGGCCAGAAACTCCGCGCCCAAGAGGACAAACAGCGAGGCTACGGCGAAGAGCGAGAGAATCAAGCTCAGGCCGGCGTGGAAGAGGTTCCGAAAGAAAAGCACGCCCAGGCCGCCGAGTAACGCCACGCCGGCGACGCCGTAAAAAGCTACTACGTAAATCCAGTCGGTCATATTTTTAACGCCGCCGCGTCGTACCGGGCCTCGCCGTCGATATCCCGGAAATACTTCTCCAGGCCCTCTCCCGCAATCTCGCTAATATGCGGGAACACTTGCTTTAAAACCTGGAAAAATATTCCCTTTACTTCCATCTCGACGCTCATCCTAACCTATTCCCTTATTTTTAAACCGTTACGACCCCTGCGGCGATCTCTCCGAGAATTAACCCGGGGATTTACTTTTTAAACTCCGGCTCGAGCTGCCGCGAGAGTAACTTGGGAATGTCGTACACCAACTCCGCCTTATCGTAAACCGACATCTCGTATTCGGGGACCGTCGCCAACGCGTCGAAGTTGCAAACCTCGACGCATAGGCCGCAGTATATACAAAGACCCATATCGATAACGTATCCGTCGACGACGAAACCTTTGACGTCCTTTTCTTTGTGGCGCTCGAGCGTAATGCAGGCCGCCGGGCATACGCGTATGCACTGGGCACACGCGGTACATTTATGGCCGCCGTCGTCGCCCGCGACCATCGCGACGCGGCCGCGGAACCGCGGCCACTGCTCGAACCGCTCCTTGGGATACTGGATCGTTATGGCCCGGCGCAAGAAGTGCTTGGTCGTCGTAACCATGCCGACGAACAGCCACCACGTACCCTTTACCAATCTGCCGATAGCTCGGAAAACTCTCATGCCTTATGTTAAAACGATGATTAGCCCGGTTATTATTATGTTAAGAAAAGCGAGCGGCAGCAAGAACTTCCACGCGAACGACATCAACTGGTCGACGCGCAGCCGGGGATAGGTCCACCTGGCGAACATCAACAGCAATACGATCGCGAAAGATTTCGCTAAAAACCAGAACTCGCCCGGCAGCCACGGCCCCCGCCACCCGCCCAGAAAGAGAGTGGCCGCTATCGCCGCGATAAGGAACATGTTCGCGAACTCGGCCAGGAAGAACATCGCGAACTTCATGCCGGAGTACTCGATGTTGAACCCCGAGACGATCTCCTGCTCCGCCTCCGGGATGTCGAACGGCGTCCGGTTCACCTCCGCCGTGGCCGCGATAATGTAAATAACGAACGCCAACGGCTGGTACACCACAAACCAGATCCGGCTCTGCGCGTCGACGATGGCCCCCATCTTCATGGAGCCGGCGAGCATTATGACGCCCAGCGCCGAGAGCACCAACGGGACCTCGTACGAGACGAGCTGCGCCGCGGAGCGGAACCCGCCCATCAGCGAGTACTTCGAACCCGACGCCCAGCCGCCCGAAATTACGCCGATGACGTTTATGGTCGTGATCGCGAAGAGGAATAGCACGCCGATGTTGAGGTCGCGGATGATTGCGCCGTCGCCGAACGGGATGACGACGAAGGCCACGATGGTGGGCGCGAAGGCCAAAAACGGCGCTATGTTGAAGACCGGCCGGTCGCAGCTCCGGGGCGTCGTGTCCTCTTTCTGCATCAACTTTAGCGCGTCGGCGACGGTTTGAACGGCGCCGTGCCACCCCACTCGCATAGGGCCGTAGCGCTGCTGGATGTGTGCCGAAACCTTGCGCGTGAGCCAGATGAGGAATAGAACCAATACCGCGACGAAGCCGGCTATTAATATCGCGTGGACGACCATTTGGCCCGCCGGAATGAACCACGACGGCAGACCGTAGGTCGCCACGACGCCCTGCCACCATTCGTTGAGCCAAGAGAGTACGGGATGAATTATCATACGCTTCGCGCAATAACTACCTGTCGACGTCCGGTAAAATGACGTCCAGCGAGCCGAATATCGGCACGACGTCCGCCAGGTACACGCCCGGGAGCATCTCCCGTATCATCGAGAGGTTGTTGAACGACGGCGTCCGGAGCTTGTAGCGGTATGGCTTGTTGGTACCGTCCGAGACGAGGTACAGGCCGTAGTCGCCCCGCGGCGACTCGACGCGCGCGTAGACCTCGCCCGCCGGGACCTTGGGGAACTTGGGCACTTTCTCTTTAACGATCGGCCCGTCGGGCAACCCCTCCAGGCACTTCTTTATAAGCGCGTGGGAGGCGCGCATTTCGAGGATGCGGACTTGGTAGCGGTCGTAGCAATCGCCGTTCGAGAGCACCACGGCCTCGTACCCCAGCTCGCCGTACGCCTCGTACGGTATATTCTGACGGAGGTCGAAGTTCACGCCCGAGGCGCGGAGGTTAGGACCGCTCCAACCGTAGTTTATAGCCCGGGCGCCGTCGACGACGCCTACGCCCTTCGTCCGCGCCAGGAAGATCTCATTCTCGTTTAGGATGCGCTCGTAGTCGGTAATTCTGCCCGGAAAAACTTTCAGGAACTTCTCCACCACGGCGAAGAACGAATCGGGCAGGTCCGCGGCCACGCCGCCGAAGCGCGGGTAGTTGAACGTTATCCGCTGGCCCGTCGTCATCTCCAACAGGTCCATGGTGAGCTCGCGCTCGCGGAAGCCGTAGAGGAAAGGCGTAACGGCGCCCAGGTCGAGCGCGAAGACGCCGAAGAAGATGCAGTGCGAGGCTATTCGGTTGAGCTCCATGAACATCGTGCGGAGGTACTTGGCCCGCGGCGGCACCTCGATCTCCATAAGCTGCTCGACCGCCTGGCAATGCGCCACGCTGCAGAACAACGAGCTCAAGTAGTCGATGCGGTCCGCCATCGGCAGGAACTGGATGTAGAGGCGGTTCTCGGCCATCTTCTCCATCGAGCGGTGGAGGAAGCCGACGTGGGGCTCGCAGTCGACGACGCGCTCGCCGTCCATCGTCAGCACCATGCGAAAGACGCCGTGCGTCGACGGGTGCTGCGGCCCCATGTTGACCTCGAACTCTTGGGTATGTATAGCGGTATCAGTGGCCATAGGACTTGCTAAAACACGTTAAGCTACTTACCCGGCATCTTGTCCGGGAACGGTACGTAGTCCTCGCTCGTAAAATCTTTGAGAAGCGGGTGCCCCTCGAAGCGCTCCGGCGTCAGGATGCGCTCGAGGTTGGGGTGGCCGTCGAAGGTCACGCCGAAGAGGTCGTAGACCTCGCGCTCGAGCCAATCCGCGGCGGCGTAGATGTGCGCCACGGACCGCGCCGTACCGCCCCGACGCGGCACGTCGGCCTTCACCATCAGCAACTGTTCGTTTCGGTAGGAGAAGTAATGATATACGAGCGTGAGTTTGTCTTCGTCCGGGAAGTCGATCGCGGTTATATACATCAAGAAATCGAAGGCCAGCTCGCCGTCGTCGCGCAGGAAGCGTGCCACCCGGGCGACGGCATCCACCTCCACCCGTAGGAACGGGACCCGGTCGCCCTCGTTCACCTCGACGACGACGTCCCCTACCGCGTCCTTGATCTTGTCTGCTATATGATCGAGAGGTGATCCGGCCATACGCGGTCCGTACCTGAACTGTTTGAAAGATCGGCGTGAAAGAGGATTAAGCCGACTTGATTACTTCGCCAGAATCCACCGGCCGTCGAGGCGCTCGCGAGGCGCGTGCTCTTCGTCGAAGTTGCCGAAAGCCTGTACCAGGCTCTCGCCTTTAATCTTCTCCTGCAGCTTCAGGCAGCCGTGCATAAGCGCTTCGGGCCGGGGCGGGCAGCCGGGGACGTAGACGTCCACCGGTATTATTTTGTCTATACCTTTAAGTACGCTGTACGCGTCGTAATAGAAGCCGCCGCCCGAGATGGCGCAGGAGCCCATAGCGATTACGTAGCGCGGTTCGGCTAGTTGCTCCCACAAGCGGCGAATGCGCGGCGCCATCTTGAGCGTGATGGTCCCGGAGATAAACATTAAATCGGATTGGCGCGGCGTCGCCCGGAACATCATGCCGAAGCGGTCGAAGTCGTAGCGAGACGCGCCCGCCGCCATCATCTCGATGGCGCAGCAAGCGAGGCCGAATATCATGTACCAGACGCTCGAAGCGCGCGACCAGTTGAGAAGCTTCTCGAGGTTCGTCGTAACGATGCCGCCGCCGGGCAGCTTCTCCCAGTAAACCGGAAGCCTGGCGATTACGCCCACTTGAGGCCTCCCTTGCGCCACGCGTACGCCAGCCCTACGAGGAGGATCCCGATGAATATCATCATCTCGACGAAAGCGTACAGGCCCAGCTTCTTCGCGGCGACGGCCCAAGGTAAAAGAAAAGCCACCTCGACGTCGAAGATCACGAACACCAAGGCGACTACGTAAAAACGGACGTTGTATTGGACCCAGGAGGTGCCGCGGGTTGTCTCGCCGCACTCGTAAATGTCGCCCTTAATTCGGCTGGGCCGCTGAGGACGAATAAACCAGGCGCCGATAAGGGCTGCGGCGACGAAGAAGCAGCCGAAGAAGATAAAGAACGCAACAAACGCGTAATCGGTTAGCAATACGTTTACCTCGGTGGGATTTTCTCTCTCGATAACACACCTCAGCGCCGAAGTCAAGCATTTTGTGATATTTGGCACAGATTGACGACGGCGCCGCGCCGTGTTAATATTTCTCGTGATTTATGACTGTCGAGCAATACGTTAAAAAGGTAACCAGCCGCTCGGCCGGCGAGCTCTTGCGCGAGGCGGTAAAACGCGCCCGCGTCGCGCTCAAGCTCGAGCGGCGGTTCGGCCGAGGCCGGGCTCTCGCGCCGTACGCCGTGAGCTTCTGGCTCACGCGCCGGTGTAACCTTAATTGCGAGATGTGCTGGGTCGAACATTCGCGGCGGCTCGAGGGCGACGCGTACCTCCGCGCCCAGGACGAGTTGACGCTGGGCGAACTCAAAAACGTGGTGGACGACATAGCCCGGTGGCGGCCGCGCGTCGGCATAACCGGCGGCGAGCCGTTCCTGCGCCGCGACGCGCTCGACTTCATCGCCCACGTAAAGAGCCGCGGCCTGCGCTGCGGCGCCAACACCAACGGCACGTTCCTGGGCCGCGACGCCGAAGCGCTGGTCGACGTCGGCTTGGATAGCATAATGGTATCGGTGGACGGGCCGCCGGCGGTGCACGACCGTCAACGTCGTTCGCCGGGTTCTTTCGTCCGCACTAAGGAAGGCCTCGACGCGTTACTCGCGGCACGAACCACGAGCCACCGCGGCCGAACGCCGTACGTTAAAATTACCTGCACCGTCACGAACGCCAACGTCGCCTCGCTCGCGAGCCTACCCACGTTATTCCTGGATTTGCCACTCGACGAATTCACCTTCCAGCACCAGTGGTTTACGGACCAACAGACCGCCGACGCGCAGCGCGCGCTCTTCGCCGAACTCTTCGGCCGGGACACGACCTATTTGCAGGGCTTCGTGACGACGGAGACGCCGCCGGTGGACGTCGACGCGCTCCGGCGAGAGGCAAAAGCGATAAAAAGTAAAAGTTGGCGCTTTCCGGTGAACTTCTACCCGGACCTCGCCGAAAGCGAGCTGGAACCCTTTTACGCGAGCCCCCGCCTTAATTTTCGCGATGCGTGTTTCTCGCGCTGGCTCCGAACGGACGTACTACCGGACGGGACCGTGTCGCCGTGCCTGGGCCTCGACGTCGGCAACGTACGCGAAAAACCGTTCAGCGAAATCTGGAACGGGCCGGCGTTCCGACGGTTCCGCGCCGAGCTCGCCTCCCGGGGCCTATTCCCGGGATGCAGCCGTTGCTGCGGCTTGTTCAGCGACTAAAGCGGAAAGTAAACAGCTTAAGCTTTAAATCGGGACGTATTAATATGCGCCGCTAGCTATTCGGGGAGCGCGTTAGGTTTTATGGAAGGTCAAGACAGCGGTATTTCGGGACGGCAGAGCGTGCGGCGCCTTTGGCTCGAGCGCTTAGCGCCCTGGGGCTTGTTCTCCCTGAAGGTCCTGGTTTCGATATACTGCCTTTACGTTTATATACCGCGCTACATACGGCTCACGTACATCGCCGACGGCCCGGCGCGCGGTATAGAGGCCTTCAACCTGGCGTTCGGCAACTTCGGCATTTTCCAAAGCTATCAATTCATGCCGCTTCAGCTTTGGCTCTGGGCCGGCCTCCTTAAAATCTATCCGGATATATACTGGACCGGGACGGTGTTGAACATAGCGGCCGCGGCCGGCACGACGGTCCTTTTATATTTCCTCGGCCGCGAGCTGGCCGGCCCTGTAGCGGGAACGGTCGCCGGCCTTTTATTCATTTTCTCGCCGGTCCACCATTTCTTAACGCTGTCGGAGGGAATGGCGGAAAGTCTTTTATTCTTTTGGAGTGCGGCGGGTATCTATTTGGCGAGCCGGGCGGCGCGGAAAGGCCGCGGCGCCGCCGCCGCGGGGCTGTGTTTCGCCGCGGCGGCGTTGACCCGTTACGAAGGCGCGGCCATACTCCTATTATACTCGGCGTACCGTTTGTTCAGGGCCCGGCCCAAGGGCGTCGCCGGGTGGTTGTTATGGGCGGGGCCTCTCGCGGTAGTAGGCGTCTTGATGGGCCAGAAAGCCTTGGTCGCCGCGCACTTAGGCGTCTGGACGGACCTCGCGGGCGTAAAAGCAGATAGCGAGGTAATCTTACCCAACGCCCGGTGGTTCGGACGGGCGGCGTACGGTTTAACGCGCGTTTGGTTGGACGGCCGCATCGCCGGCCTTCTGGGTGTATGCGGCGCTTTCATCGTCTGGACCCGCGGCGTCCGAACCGAAAGCCGGCTGATAATTTGGAGCGGCCTCGTGGCGTTCTTAATTGGGATTCTAGCGATATTCGCGATAGTGGGTTTGGGCCTCGGGCCGGAGCGGCACTTCGCGATAGTTCTTATGTTCTTGTTTCCCTTCGCCGGCTTGGCCGTGGTAACAATATGGCGGCGGGCGCGCGGGCGCATGGCGAAAATAGCCGTATCTGTAACGTTAGCGGCCGCGGCGGCCTATACCGTATACTTCGACGCCGCTATCAAAGAATACGGCTACGGCTACGTTGGCCCCTGCTGGACGTGCCACACGCTCGACGCCGAGCTTGCGCTGAAACTCCGCGACTTGTGGCGCCAGGGCGAGTTGGCGCCGGATGAAATAATTTATATGGAACAAAACCAAGATAACTACAGCAACTACGCCATTCAGGCGTACAGTAACTACCCGCTTAATTTTTATATATGTCCGGCCTGGCAGATAGAGAGGGACCTCTGGTACCTGAAGTACATTTTAAAAAGGAATAAAATTCGGATAGCCATATTCGTAAACTACAAGACCCGGCGCCAAATAAAATCGTTTTACGGTGCCTACAAGAAATTTGCCGTAATATACGAGACCCCGGACCATACCGTCGTCGTACGTCGCGCGCGCTGGCGCGAAGGCGTCCCGGATTTCTCGTTGGCGACGGTCCCGGAAGAATGCAGAGTCATACGGTAGGAGACGAGGGCTCGAGGCGAACTGAGCGGGGGCCGATATTTAAACCGGCACGGAAACAGCTAAGAGCATCAGCGATAAGAAAGGGCGCCCGCCGCGGGCGCCCCTCGCGCGTTGACCTTACTACGTCAATCGAAGGCCGGCTCGCGTAGCCCCAGCCGGACGAGGCCGAGGTTTAAAAAGCCGTTCACGATACTCAATAGACGCAGGTGATCGTCGATGTTGAGGGCTTTCGCCATCTCCCGGATGGTCAGGCCCTTGTCCGCAAGCCCCAGGACTTCCTTCTCCACGCCGGAAAACTCGTAGTCGCCTCGCAAAAGTTCGGCCCAAGGCCGAGTTTCCTTGCGGACGACGAGGTCCACCGACGGTATCCTCTTGCCCAGCCGTTTGTAATCGTCGACCCGTTTGGTCGACTCCATAACGATCTCGGTGACGGATATCGAAACGGTAATGTCCTCGTCCAGTCGGTAAGACACGAGCTCGTACGTGAACGTCCCGTCCTCGATCAGGAACATGTCGAACAACTTTATTTTAATCTTGCGTTGTATAAAATCTACCAGCGTCTCGCGGTCGATAACCCCCCGGTAGAGGAGGAACGTGCCGAAGCGGGGGCGGTCGGAGCCCGAGGCTTCGTACTCCGCCAACGCGGCCGTAAGTTGGTCGCGCGTGATCGCGCCGGCGTTGACGAGGTCTTCGCCCAGCGGCGCGTAACGTTTATTGGAATCGGCGTAAATGACGAAGCCGTCGGCGAAGTACGTTCGGTACCAAATGCCGCGCTCGTCGTCCACCGTCAAGACGCAGGTACGCCTTCCCAACTGCACTATCTGGAAGAGGTCGACCAACGTCAGGTCCCGTATGTTACCTATTACCGCCATAATATCGGACCGCTTCGGTGGAAATAAATCAATCTTTAATCGGGATTATAACAGCCTCCCCACTTACGGTCAAGCACGTTGGAGCCCGCAGGTCGCCGGTTACGCTTGACCGGCGTAGCGTTATCGGTTATATTCTCAAGCCGAAAAGTTCTTTTAAGTACCCTCCTCGTGCGGAGGACAAGAGATGGCGAAAAGGAAAAACCCTGCTCTTTCGGCGCGGGCCGGCGCTCTACCCGCGTCGCCCATACGTAAACTCGTACCGCTGGCCGACGGCGCGAAAAAACGGGGCGTCCACGTCTACCACCTCAATATCGGCCAACCCGACGTGCCGTCGCCGGAAGCCTTTCTCAAAGCCCTCGGCGAGTACCCGGCGAAGGTCGTCGCGTACGGCCGCTCGGAAGGCGAGATACCCTTACGCGAAGCGTACCGCGAATATTACGGCCGCTTCGGCATTGAGCTGTCGCCGAACGAGATCCTGGTCACGACCGGCGGCTCCGAGGCGCTGCTCTTCGCGTTCTTCTGCGTGGCCGGCGTCGGCGACGAAATACTGGTCTTCGAACCGTTCTACACCAACTACAACGGCTTCGCCGCCCTCGTGGGCGTTACGCTCAAGCCCCTGGCGACGGAACCCCTCGCCGGCTACCACCTGCCGCCGCGCGAGGTCGTCGAGGCCGCCGTCGGTCCGAAAACACGCGCCATAGCCATATGTAATCCCAACAACCCCACCGGCACCGTCTACGGCGAAGACGAGCTCATTATGATCGCCGAGCTGGCCGGAAAACACGACCTCTTCATCATCGCCGACGAGGTCTACCGAGAGTTCGTCTACGACGGCCCGGACCACACGTCCATGTTGAGCATGCCCGCCGTCGCCGAAAGGGTCGTCGTCACCGATAGCGTATCCAAACGGTTTAACGTATGCGGCGCGCGCATCGGATGCCTGGTCTCTCGTAACGCCGACGTCGTCGCGGCCGCCCTCAAGCTCGGCCAAGCCCGGCTATCGCCGCCCGTGATTGAAGAATTCGCCGCTACCGCCGCCCTTAAAATGTCGCCCGAAGAGTACGTCTACCCCATGATAGAACATTTTAAGCGGCGGCGCGACGTCGTTCACGACGCCCTAACGAAAATGCCCGGCGTGGTAGCGTACAAACCCGCGGGCGCCTTCTACATAACGCCCGAGTTCCCGGTGGACGACGCCGAGAAGTTTATCTCTTGGATGTTGACCGACTTCGACCTCGACGGTGAGACGACGATGTTGGCGCCGGCCGCCGGTTTCTACTCGACGCCGGGTTTGGGCTTGCGCGAGGCCCGCATCGCCTACGTTCTCAACGAGGACGAACTAGTTCGCGCCATGGCCTGCCTGGCCGCAGGGTTGAAACAATACCCCGGGCGGATTTCGTAAGTGGCCCAGCGTAGACAGCGTACGGCGGATGGGACTACTTTCGGCGACGAAAAATTTAATTCGCGCCAAAAAGCCGTCCTGGCCGCTCGGGAAGCTTACGAACTGAAAGGCCGCGACATCGTGATATTGGACGTCCGGGCTTTTCCGGCGTTGGCGGAATATTTCGTGATATGCACCGGTGAAACCAAACGACACCTACGAGGGATTGCGGACCGCGTGGAGGAAGCAACCGACGAACAAGGTTGCCGCGTTCATCACGCCGAAGGCTACGCGCTGGGGCGGTGGATCCTGATGGACCTTAATAACGTCGTCGTCCATATCTTCGACCCGGAGACGCGCGACTACTACGAGCTTGAACGCCTATGGGGCGACGCGCCTCAAGTACCGTACGAGCCGGATGTACCGTAGATGGAAGAAAAACTCCGAACACTTTTACGTAAGGCCCTCGCCGAGCTCGGCGGGGAAAGCGCAGAGGAAGAGGCCGGGTTTACGGTCCCCCCGAACCCCGAGCACGGCGACCTTACGACGAACGCCGCGTTGGTCCTCGCGAAAAAGTTGGATGCTAACGCGCGTGAGCTGGCCCAAAACGTCGCCGAGGAGCTGCGTAAAGCGCCGGACGCGGCCGCCGTGGACGTCGCCGGGCCGGGTTTCGTCAACGTCCGCCTGGCCGATGCCGTACTATTCGTTTCGCTGCGCGAGGCGCTGGCGCGGGGGGACGACTACGGCCGCGGCGACGAAGGCCGCGGCGCCCGGGTACAAGTCGAGTTCGTCTCGGCCAACCCCACCGGGCCGCTGAACGCCGTCAACGCCCGCGCCGCCGCTTACGGCGACGCCCTCGCCCGCCTTCTAGAGTTCACCGGGCACGACGTCGAACGCGAGTTCTACGTCTGCAACGTAGGCACCCAAATGGATCTTCTGGGGCAATCGGTGCGCGCCCGCCTTGCCGAACTCCGCGGCGAAAAGGCGGAAATCCCGGACGGCGGTTATCGCGGCGAATACGTTATCGACCTCGCCCGCCGGCTGCACGAAGAGGGGAAAATATCCGACGGCGAAGACGTCGCCCAACTTGCCGCGGCCGCCGCCGCCGAAATCGTCGACCGCCAGAGGGCGGACCTGGCCGACTTCGGCGTTAATTTCGACCTTTGGTTCCGCGAGGACTCGCTATACCCCGCCGACGTCGAAACGGCGAAACGCGTCGCCGCGGAACGAGGCGCCGTATACGAGAAAGACGGCGCGTTGTGGCTCAAGACGACGGCCGCGGGCGACGACGAGGATCGCGTCATCGTACGCGCCGACGGCCGGCCCACGTACTTCATGGCCGATATAGCCTATCACCTTAATAAATACGAACGTGGTTTCGCGAAAGCGATAGACGTGCTGGGACCGGACCACCACGGCCACGTTAAAAAATTGTACGCCATGGCGGAATTGCTGGGGTTGCCCGCCGGCTGGCTCGAGATCATCATATCGCAGCAGGTCAACCTGCTCGAGGGCGGCGAAAAGGTAAAGATGTCCAAGCGCGCCGGAAACCTCGTCACGATGCGCGAAGTTATGGATAACATCGGCGTCGACGCGGCCCGGTTCTTCTTCCTGATGAGGACGCCGGGCGCCCACCTCGACTTCGACCTCGAGCTTGCGCGCACGCAAACCCCGGAGAACCCCGTTTACTACGCCCAGTATTGCCACGCGCGCGTCGAGAGCGTAAAACAGGAAGCCGGCGCCGAAGCGGCGGAAGCGTCGCCCGAAGCGGCGGACCTGGCGGCCTTGGACCTGGCCGAAGAGAGGTTGATAGCCCGGGCGGTATGGGCGTTCCCCAAAGTCGTAGCGAACGCCGCGGTACGCCGCGAGCCGCACCGCCTCACCGCATATGCCACTAACCTCGCGGCGTTATTCCACAACTATTATCAACACCACCGGATCCTGCAGGCGCCGAGCGAAGCCGAAGTGCAAGCCCGCCTCGTCCTCGCCCGCGCCCTGGGCCAGACGATGAAAAACGCGCTCCGCCTGTTAGGCGTGAGCGCGCCGTCGCAGATGTAGTTTAGAACTCCCATCCCCCTAAAACGGTTGGCCCGCGTCACCGCGCGGGCTTTAAATTCGCCCGCGGCTCGACGAAGACGACGTCGCCGCCGCGGTGAGTAACGCGGCCGGTCGGTCCTTTGGCGCGCCGGACGTGGCACCGCTCGACGACGACCACCGGCACCACGCCGGCGTGCTTGTCTGACGAGTAGTAAGCCGCGACCGCCGCGGCCTCCTCGATCGTGCGCCGCGGCACCGCCTTATTCTTATCCGGTCGGCGTATTATAACGTGAGAGCCGTGGGCCTGCTGGGCGTGGAGCCAGAGGTCGTGCGGCCGGGCGTACTTGAACGTAAGCTCGTCGTTTTCGGCCGCGCTCCTGCCGACAAAGACCAGCAAACCTTCGGAAGATAAAAACCGGCGGCCCGGGCCGACCTTCGTCGCGGGTTCGCGCTTCGACCTTTCCGTCTCCTGCGACCCCCCCAGCCACGGCTCGAGCTCCGCCAGGTCCTTCGCCGCGCGCATCCGTTCCAAATCGTCTCGCGCGGGCGCGAGTTCCTCTTCGACGACCGTCAGGCGCGTAGCCACCGCCGCGGCGCCCCGTTTGGCCTTCTTGTACCGGTTGAAGAGCCGCTCCGCGTTCACAGCCGGCGAAAACTCCGGCCTTAACTCAATTTCGATATCGCCCGCGCCGTAAGGGTCCGGCAATTTAACCGTCGTCGCACCCTTCCTCACCGCGGCCAGGTTGTACTTGAGCGCCTCCCCCATACGCCGGTAGTCGTCGTACTTGGCGTATTCGCCGCGCCGACCCTCGAGCGCTTTTAATTGTCGCTCAAGCCTTTTTACTTTCGCGAGCAATCGTCGTTCCGCATTACGCCGCCCCAACCCGAACTCCCGGACGCGCTCGTTCTCGCGGAACGCGAACGCCGCCGCGGCGTTAATGCTCCCAAAAGGCCGCACGTCGTCGCCGCGAACGCCGTCGAAGATATCGCAGGGAAAAGGACGCCACTCGCCGTCTGCCGATACCGCTACCGGCCGTACGTCGTCGCCCGTCGCGGCCCGGGCGAATACGCCGAGCCGCCTGGTCGCGGCCTCAACGTCGCCGTCGCCGACGATCGCCCGCGCGGCCCACGGCGACATGAACGCGACGTCCCGCGTGAGCGCCCGGGCGTCGCGAGCCGCGGCATACGCCGCTATGTCACTGGCAGAAAGACCTCCCGCCGGCGCTCGCCCTCGATCCCCCGGCCAGGGGTATTCTTCTCCTTTCGCGAGGGGCCGGCCGATTAAAGCCGCAACCACAGCGTCGTCTTCCAAGATGAACAGGCCGCCGGCTCGCCCGAAAAACTCGGCCGCCAAACGCCGCCGGCCGCCGCCCGCGGCGAAGTCGAATACCGCCAAACGGTCGTCGAGCCACTGCTCCGCGGCGGCGAGCTCCGCGCCCTCCAAGCCCGTGCGGACGCCGACCCGCTCGCCGCGGCGCTTGCCGGGGTTGGCGTCGTAAAACGTCGCGCCGCCGTCCCCCGGCGCCAACGTGAACGCGCCCCGCGGCGCGTCACGGGTTTTCAGCTCCAGCACGATAACGCCGGGCCGAAGGCGATACGCGGACGAAGCCGTCGCGCCGGCGAGAGCCGGGCCTAACTCGGCCAACAATACTTTCAACGTTAACTCATCCATGGCAAATCGAAACCGGCGCGCCGTTTAGCCTTGACTTTCGCGGGCGGCGTGCCGATAATTGTCCGGCTATGGAGGCGCTATTCCAGGTTTTGGACGTCTTCACTTACGGCGCCGCCATAATAGGCGGCCTGCTAGCCATACTATGGATTTATAATAGCACGATTAAAGAGCGACGAGGAATATTGCGGCGCGCCCGGAGAATCCACGACCCGGCCGTTCAACGCCTCGTTAACCAAGGCGCTTTTCTGCAACGGCTCTGCTTCAGCGCCGCGGCCGCGGCCACCGGAATAGCGATCCTATGGTTCGCGCGAGGGTATTACGACAAGTATCACGTTAAAATCTCGTCCGCGTACATAGTCTTAGCGGCGGTGCTAATAACGTTGGGAACGATAGGCTTTTTAGTCTCATATATGATCCGACCCAAGGAGTGATAATATGAAATTGGCTCGAACGTTCGCTATCGCATCGCTCGTCTGCGCCGCGGCCCTACCGGCGGCCTGCGGAAAAAAAGGCGGCGAAGGCGTAGAGTGGCTTACCTCGATGGAAGAGGGTAAGGAACGAGCGGAGGCCGAGGATGAAAACCTCGTCGTGTACTACAGCGCGGACTGGAGCAAGATGTCGGAGCAGTTCGAGTACGACGTTTTGGAGAACGCCGAAGTCCAGAAGAAACTCGCCGACTTCGTCGCGGTCCACATCGACTCCGACGTGGATGAGGATACTCCGAAAGCGTACGCCGTGGGCGCGTACCCGACGACTATTTTCTATACGTCCGAGGGCGAAGAGATAACCCGCGTCGTCGGCGCCGTCACGGCGGAAGAATTTTCAAAACTGGTTGACGACGTCGTCGCGGGCCGAGTCGAGACGGTACGCGAACTCCTGGCCCGCGAAGAGGCGAACCCCGACGATTTAAAATTGGCGTACGAAGTCGGTACAATGTACGTGGAGACGGGACGTTATGAAAAGGCGCGGCCGCGCTTCGAGAGAATCGTTACCCAAGACCCCGAAAACAAAACCGGTCTCGCCCCGGGCGCGCTTACCCAAATAGGGTTTATCGACCTGACGGCGCAACAAGTCGACGACGCCGTGCTTGTCTTCGCGGAGGTCGTCGAGAAATACCCCAACGCGCCGGAAACCCCCAAATGCTACGTATACATGGGGGACGCCTTCCAACTGCTGGACAACACCGAAGACGCCGCCGCGGCGTACCGCAAAGTGGTAGCAGATTACCCCGATACCCCCGAGGCCGACGAGGCCCAGAAGAAGCTCGGCGAGCTTACGATGTTCGAGGATACGGTGGAGGCTTTTACCCAGGGGCCGGAAGCCCGCGAGACGGAATAACGCTTCTGCGCCGCGAACTTTAAAGCCGACCTGACGGTCGGCTTTTTAAGCTTCGGTCTCGAAAACTTTCTCCGGCCACCCAGAGGAAGGTTCGCGAAGCACAAAATAGCGCGGGTTCAACGCTACGCCGTTTTTCAATATTTCATAATGTACGTGCGTACAGCTCGAGCGGCCGGTACTGCCCACGTACGCTACTATCTGGCCGCGCTTGACGCGCGTGCCGGCGCGAACGGCGTTCCTCATATTATGCGCGTAGCGGGTAACGTAGCCGTTGCCGTGGTCGATATCGACCGTTAGGCCGTAGTGTTCCTCCAAGCCGGCGGCGGTCACGACCCCCCCGGCCGCGGCGATGATAGGCGTCCCGCGCGGCGCGGCCAGGTCCAAACCTCGGTGCATCTCGACGCGGCCCGTAAACGGCGATACGGTGTTGCCGAAGTCTCGATACAACCAACCCTTGCAAGGAAGGATGGAGGGAACGCCGGCGAGCGCGCCCAGATCCTCGTCGAAGCGCCGCCGTACGAGGCCAAGATTCTCTTCCAACCGCGCGACGCGCCTCTCGACATCCCCGAGCGAAGCCCCACCCTCGGGTTCACCCTCCGGCAGCAACTCCTCCGGTCGCCTGATTTCCTTCAACCGATGGCCTTTTATCAGCGCGTCGTACTGCCCCGAAACGTCGTCGACCTTGGAATTCAGCTGGTCTATACCTTTTTCCGTCACGTTGAGCTTATAACTCTCTTCGCGGTCTCGACGTTCGTACGCCACCAGCTGCGACAACTTGATGATGTTCTTCCAGTAATCCGAAACCATCACGGCCGCGAATACCAATACCGCGCCGCTCGCGACCAGCAGCGAGACGAGCACGAAGCCGTGGACGAATAGGTTCCGGCTCCGGCCGCCGCCGTGCGGCACGACCATAACGTTTACGCGCCGCCCGGGCGCCTTGCGCGATTTCGGTTTTTTCGTTTTGCGTGCCACAGCGCCGGATATGTTACCTAAAAACCGCCGTTCCGTCAAGATTTATCGGCATGACTTTCAAAGCGACCGCCCTTGGCGCGGAGACGCAAGACGCCCACGAAGGCCGAGATTATCTCGCTCGGCGACAAGTTGGACTCGCCGCGCCGCCGGTTTACGAATTCGGTGGGCACTTCCGCGAAGCGAAACCCCCGCCGGTAGAGTTGGTACGCGACTTCGCTCAGCACGACGTACCCCGACGCGTCTATCGCGTCGGCGTCGAGCGCTTCCAACGCGGCCCGCCGGTAGCACCGGAAGCCGTTGGTGTAGTCGGCGATGGGTATGCGCAAGAAGAACCGCGCGTAGCGGTTGGCGAATCTGCTGAAGAACCGCCTCGCGCGCGGCCAGTTTACGATCCGCGAGGCCGGCAAGTACCGCGAGCCTACGACGACGTCCGCCCCTCGCGCCGCTTCCAAAAAGCGCGGGATCTCGCCCGGGCGATGCGAATAATCGGCGTCCATCTCGAAAAAATACTCGTACCCGCCGCCCAGCCCCCAGGCGAAACCGTCGAGGACAGCGCCCCCGCGGCCGCCCTTTCCCCCCCGGCGTAAGACGTGCAACCTACCCGGGTAGCGCTGCGCCACCTCTTCCGCCTCCGCCGCGGTGCCGTCGGGCGAATTGTCGTCCACTACCAGTACGTCCAGGCGCTCCGGCCGGGCGAGAAGCTCGTCGCACAGCGCGCCGACGTTGTCGCGTTCGTTGTACGTGGGAATAACGACTAATATTTTCGATGGCATAACGGGGCGCCCGCCGGACGCCCCCGGTTGGAAAGTACGGCCGCTATGAGCCGTTTAATATCCCTTCATGAAATCGTCGAATAAGCCGACGGCGTACGCCGCGTCGTCGTCGGTTATGTTCTGGTGGCAGCCGATGTAAAACCCTCGCGAGCCCACGTACTCCGCGCCCGGGAAGTCGCCTTCCCCGTACCCCATCCACGCGTACGCCGGTTGTTGTGTGGGTATGCAACCGAAAGCCGGCCTGGTCTCGACGCCGTGCTGTTCCAAGAACCTCGTAAGCTCGAATCGTTCGAAGGGAGCTTCCGGGCGGACCACGATCGGGTAACAGAGGGGGCTTATCTCTTCGCCCGGGCCCGGGCGGAAGAGGGTGAGGAAACCTTCGTACCGCGCTAAATTCTCGTTGAAATAGTTCAGGCGGGCGCGCCGCGCCCGGACGATGTCGTCCATCTTCGCGACCTGCTCAATGCCGAGCGCCGCCTCCAGTTCGTTCATTTTGCTCGAGAACCCCACCCGCTCGAAGTGAAAGCGTATGTCGGTATCTTCGCCGTACTTGTAGCGCAGCGGGCAATAGCTCGAGTCGACGTTGAGGACGCAGATTTTGCAATCGCAAGCGCGGCCGTGGGCCCGCAGGCTGCGACAAAGCCGCGCCAGATCGGCGTCGTCGGTGATCACCATCCCGCCCTCGCCCGTAGTTAATATGTGCGCCACATAGAACGAATACGTCGCCATAACGCCGAAGGTCCCGACGAGCCGGCCGCGGTACCGCGCGCCGTGGGCTTCCGCGGCGTCCTCTATCAACGTTAAATCGCGGCGGGCGGCGACATCCTCGAGTTCGCCCATCGGCGCCGGCCGACCGAAATTATGCACCGCTAATATCGCCCGCGTCCGCGGCGTAACGGCGGCCTCGACCGCGCCGGCGTCCAAGTTATAACTAGCCGGGTCTATGTCGGCGAACCGGGGCACGAGGCCGGCGTGTAAAACGGCGTTCGCCACCGAAATGAACGTCAGCGCGGGGACTATCACTTCGTCGCCGCGGCTCGCCCCCCGCTCGAGGAGCGCCGCGACGGCGACGGCGTCGGCGTCGGTCCCGGTCGAAACGGCGACGCCGTATTTCAGGCCGTGGTATGCGGCGAAAGCCTCCTCGAACTCCTGGACGAATTTACCGCCCGATATCCGGCCCCGGTTCAGCGCTTCCATAACGCGCTTTTTGCCGTCTTCGCCTACGGCCACGGTGCCGACCGTAATGCGGCGTTCGGGAGTAGCATTTTTCTCTTCAACCATCGCTAGTAAACCACGCGTCAAAAACTAGGCCCCACACCTTACCCGGACACGCCGACAGGGCCCGTTGCCGAAATAATAAGGCGGGCCGTCGTTTTCCCCGAGTGCGATACGGCGTGGGAACCGTTTTAATTGACGGTCCATTGACCCGGTGTTATAATGATACCATAAAATATCTTTATGTTGCGAGACAAAAACAGAGCTTTCCTTGCCCTTGGTTCGAATGTGGGCGACCGCTTCGCTAACCTCGACGCCGGCGAGGCCGCGGTGGCGAGCGCTCGGGGAATATACCTCAACCGCGCCTCGCCCACGTACGAATCCGCGGCGGTCGAGTCAAAGGATCAGCCGGACTTTCTCAACCGCGTCCTCGCCGTCGAAATCTGGCTCAGCCCGCGCGAATTGCTCGAGACGTGCGTGCAAATCGAAAGCGATTTGGGCCGTAAGCGGAAGGGCCGTAAAGGCCCCCGCGTCATTGACGTCGACATCCTTTTATACGACGACTCAATAGTCGACGAGGCGAACCTGAAAATACCTCACCAAGCGTTAACAAATCGGCCCTTTTTCCTGAAGCCGTTGATGGACGTCGCCGGCGACGTAATGATTCCGGGCGAAGGGGTTTTCACAAGCGACCTGCTGGCGGCGCTCGCACCTTACGAACTCACGCCGTACGAGAAAAAATATTGACGTATTATGGCCAAAGTTACCGCCAACGACATTTTTAAGCTGAAGCACGAAGGGACGCCCATCGTCTGCCTTACGGCGTACGACTTCCCCACCGCGGCAACGGTGGAGGAGGCGGGCGTGGACCTCATCCTCGTCGGCGATACGTTGGGGATGGTGGTACAGGGTCACGACACGACGCTAAAGGTCACCGTCGACGACGTCGTATACCACCTCTCGATGGTTCGCCGCGCCATCGCGCGTCCTATGTTGGTCGGGGACATGCCGTTCATGTCTTTTCAAGAGAGCGACGAGAAGACGATGGCCAACGTAGGAAGAATGGTCAAAGAAGGCGGCGCCGAAGCGATTAAGCTCGAGGGCGCCCAACCCGAGACGTTGACCCGAATCCGTAAAATAATCGGCGCCGGCGTCCCGGTTATGGGCCACGTCGGCTACACGCCGCAAAGCGTGCATTACTTCGGCCGGCGCGTAGTCCGAGGTAAGACGGCGGCGCAGGCCAAGGTCCTCCTGGAGAACGCCCTCGCCCTCCAGGAAGCCGGTTGCTTCTCGATCGTGTTGGAGATGGTCCCTTGGCAACTCGCCGGCCTGATATCCCGAGCGCTGCGCATTCCCACCGTCGGCATAGGCTCCGGCGCCGAATGCGACGGCCAAATTCTCGTCCTCCACGACCTCGTCGGCTTCTACCGCGGTTACAGCCCGAAGTTCGTCCGCAAATTGGCCGACGTAACGGGCGCCATGCGCGACGCGGTCCGGGAATACGGCGAGCTGGTCCGCGGCCGCCGGTACCCGGCCCAAGAGGAATCCGCGGCTTTGGCCGAAGACGTTTGGAAAGAAGTTTCCCAGCTGGAAAAGGCCGCCGAGGATTAAGCCGTGGAAGTCGTAACATCGCCCCGTGAAATGCGAACCACGGCGGAGGAATTACGCCGCAAGAAATCCAGCCTCGGCCTGGTGCCGACTATGGGGTACTTCCACGAAGGCCACCTCTCGCTCATGCGGCGGGCGCGCGCCGATTGCCAACGGGTCGTCGTAAGCCTCTTCGTAAACCCGACGCAGTTCGGCCAGAGCGAAGACCTCGGCCGCTACCCGCGCGACTTCGAACGGGACCGCGAGCTCGCCGCGGCGGAGGGCGTGGATATAGTATTCGCCCCGGCGGCAAAGGACATGTACACGGAAGGCTACGCCACGTACGTCAACGTCGAGCGGCTTTCGGAAGGACTTTGCGGCGCGAGCAGGCCGGGCCACTTCCGCGGCGTAGCGACGGTCGTGGCGAAGCTTTTCAACATTTGCCGGCCCACCGCGGCCTATTTCGGCCGGAAGGATTACCAACAGGCGCAAGTCGTCAAAAGGCTGGCCGCCGACTTGAACTTCGACGTCGAGATCGAAGTGCTGCCCATCGTCCGCGAAGCCGACGGCCTGGCGATGTCGTCGCGGAACCGGTACCTGGAACCGGAAGAACGACGCCAGGCCACGTGCCTTTTTCGGGCGTTGGCCCGGGCCCAGGAGCTCTTCACCGCCGGGGAAACGCAGTCCGCGAAATTCGTGGACGAAATGACGGCTGTCGTGGCGGCGCAGCCGGCGGTACGCGTCGAGTACGCGCAGGTCATCCACCCCCGGGAACTAACGCCGGTGGAGGCGGTGGAAGAGGGAGCCGTGGCCGCCGTCGCGGCTATCGTCAACGAAACGCGGCTCATCGATAACACTATACTGGGTAAAGAAAACCTCCGAGCTGAGGTGAGTACATGCTGAGACGCTTCTTAATAGCTAAAATACACCAAGCGACGGTCACGGCGACGCAGCTCACGTACGAGGGTAGTCTGGGGATAGACGAGGACCTCATGGACGCCGTCGGCCTTTTGGCGGGCGAGATGGTGCACGTCTTCAACGTCAACAACGGTCATCGCCTCGAGACTTACACCATACGGATGGCGCGCGGCTCGAAAGACGTCACGCTGAACGGCGCCGCGGCGCGTCTGGGCCAGGTGGGCGACCGCCTTATTATCTTGGCCTACGGTCTGGCGGAAGAACCGCCAGCGCCCCGCAAACTCGAGCTCGACGAAAACAACGACGTCGTCTCGCCTCACGGTTAATTGGGGGTTGCAAAATAGCGCGCGCTAAAATGAAGGCGGTATTCATCGGGGCGGTTGTAATCGCGGGCGGGGTCCTCGCGGCCGGCGCGGCGTACGCCGTCGTGGAAGACGAGGCGTTCTCGCTCGGCCGCAAGATGTTCGACCGCGGCTTGTACACAGCCGCCTATCGCGACTTCGACGATTACCTCGATCAAGACCCGGCGGGCGAATGGGCCGACGAGGCCCAATTTTACCTGGGCCGGTCGCTTCACGAAATGGGTAGCTGCAACGAGGCTATAGCCGAATACCAGAGGGTTATCAACAATTACCCCACTTCCCCCTTCGTCGCACCGGCGCTCGTCAACAAAGCCGAATGCTACGCCGCACTCGGCCTCTTCGACAAAGCCATAGGAACTTACGACCGTGCCCTGGGCGCAACAGAGAATCCGGACGACCTGGTTCGGGCTTATTTAAAATTAGGAGAAACGTATTTCGTCGTCGGCGACGTTGCCCAAGCCGAAGAGACGTACGAGGAATCGCTTCGCGAATTCCCCGACCAGGAAACCGCCGGAACGGTACATTACCGCCTGGCGTTGCTCTACTTTTTAGACGGCGACGCAGAGCGATGCGCGGCCCATTTCGCCGCGGCGCGAAAGGCAAAGGAAGTCGACATCGTCGCCGTAGAAGACGCCCGCGGCCGCACGCTGCTCGCAACCGGACAAGCTGAGGAAGCCGCGGTCGCCTTCGAACGTTGCCTTACCAAAGCGCCGGGGGACACCGTCCGTTACGACCTCTCGCGCGCGGTCAGCTACGTCGCCGCGGGGAACGCAAGCCGGGGGACCCAAATCCTTGAAGAAGTACTGCTTGGCAAAAGCCGCGGCCGGCTTGACGCCGCCACGGAGGCGGAGGTCTTTTACGTACTGGCGTTGGCACAGCTGGAGAACGGCGAACGCCGCAGCGCACGCGAAACCTTTACTAAATTAATCGAATCCAGCCCCGAGAACCCATATGCTACGCTGGCCAAACTCTGGGCCGGCCGCCTGTCGCTCGAGGAAGGCGACGTCGAGGCTGCTACCTTGTTCTTCGGCGAGCTCGCCGCCGGCGACGGCCCCGCCGACCGGGCGAAGTATTGGCTCGGATGGTGCCACTTCGTCTCAAAGCATTACACGGAAGCGCGTATGACGTTCGAGACCTTGGCGGCCGATACGGCCGACGTAGAGTTAGCACCGTACGCACGGTACTGGGGAGCCGAAGCGGCCGCCCGGGGCGGTAATACCGCCGAAGCGCGTAACGCTCTGGCGGCGTTCGCTACCGATTACCCGGACCACCCCTTGGCCGATAACGCGTTGTTCCAACTCGGCAAATTGCAGCTCGCCGCCGGTAAAGGTAACGCCGGGCGCAAGACGTTGGCCTTGCTCGCCGGTCGTTACGCCGACCGCGATCTGGCCGACGCCGCCACGTACCTCTTCGCCATCAGTTTGCTCGACGAGAAAAATTTCGGAGCCGCGGCGGCCGGATTCTGGGACTTGGTTCGGGAATTCCCGGCAAGCCCGTACGCGCCGCGCGGCCTTTACAACCTCGCCCAAGCCCAATTCGCGGAGCACGAATTCGCGGACGCGGCCGAAACGTTAGCCGCCCTAATAAGCCATTATCCACGCGCGAGCATTGCCGACGACGCGCTCTTCACTCTGGGCGAGTGCTTCCTCAACCAGCGGCGTTACGAACGGGCCAAAGAGAAATACGCGGCGCTCGTCGAAACATACCCCCATTCGCCGCGGGTCGACGAGGCCCGCTACGAGATAGAACTCTGCAACTTCAAACAGGGTAGATACAAGTCGCAGATCGAGCTCGCTAAATCCTACATCGTGATGTACCCCCATAGCGCTCTCAACGGCGAGCTTCTAATCTTATTAGGCGAGTATTACTACCACCGGGGCGATAACGAACAGGCACAGAAGTACCTCGCCGCAGTAGCGGAGGTCGAGGCCGACCAAAAGACGGTAAACGCCGCCCGGACGAAACTGGCCGAAGTGTACTTGGCCCGCGGCGATACGTCGAAGGCGATTGCCGAATACGTCGCCGTCGCCGCGACGACCCAAGACGACGACGTCGCACTTTCCGTCCTTTACAAGGCCGCCGACATTTACGGCCGCGCCGGCGACAAGAGTACCGCCATCGAGACGTACGGCGAAGTTGTCAACCGCTTCGGCCGAACCCGGGCTACGGCCAAAGCCCAATTCAAGATCGGCGAATATCTCCGCGCCGCAAAGTTGTACAAGGAATCCAATATCGCCCTCAAGGCGCTGACGCGGGAATGGCCGGCGAGCGAATACGCCCCCCAGGCCGAGCTTTACATAGGCTTGAACCTATTGGACGGGGGCGCCCCGGCGGAAGCGCTGGCCCACCTCGACGCCGCGGCGGCCGCCGGCGGCCGCGCCGTCGCCGCCCAGTCGTACTATCATCTCGGCGTATGCCAACGCGACCTGGGCGATGACGCCGCGAGCCGAACTAATTTTACCAAAGTGTTAGCGAATTACCGCGACTTCTCGGAATGGGTTCGCAAAGCGAAAGCGGAGCTCGGGCGCTGACGCGCACCGCGTGCTTATTAGCAGCGGCTTTGACGTCTGCCGTAACCGCGGCTGCGGCCGCGACCACGCCGTTCTCGTTCGCCGACGCGGATCTAATGTTGGCCTGGGAAGAAAGCGCCGCGAGCTTCGTAACGCCGTCCTTCGACGAATACGTCGCAGCCCGTAATCAGGCGTTTGTGGAAGCGGTACCGGAACTTTTCGAGGGCGGCGCAAGCGGCGCGCCGGAGCCCGGCAAACGCGAACGCGCCGGCTCGAGATCGCTTACTGAAATCGAAGCCAGCGGCGGGACCGCCCGGCGCCTCGAGCTCGCGGTCTTCCAGGGGTGGGAAATTAAGTTCGTCGACGCCGCAGTTTCGTTCCGCGATAAGCGGGAGGCCAGCGGCGACGGCGCGTACGACAAAGAGTACATGCGCGCCGACGCCGAAGTCGCCTTCTCCGACCAGGCTGGTACAACCGTCGGTTTCGCCGCCGATTTCGAAGGCAACGCCGAAAAGTCGCGCGGCGACGAAATCGGCCTCGCCGGCGAAGCAGCCGACAACTCGGCCCGGAGCGGCAGAGGTTCGGCCGGTTTCCGAAGCAACTTATGGGGCAAAGCCAAATTCGCCACCAAGATTTCCGGCACCTTCACGGAGGGCGAATATCGGGAGCGAAACGTCGTCGACCAGGTAATAACGTCTGACTCGAGCTACGACTTCTTCTGGCTGGGAGAAAACCTATCGCGGGGCTTTTTCACGTTAAGCCAGGAGAATTACGAAATTGAAGGGCGGGAACAAGGGTTCCTCACCGGCAAGCTGAGTTTGGAAAACGACTTCCCCATCGCCGACCGGTTGTACTTACTAGGCGGCTTCGGCACTTACTTATTCCGCGGCGACCAACCCGAATTCCACTTCTACCCGAGGGGACGTCTACTGCTGCGCCTTACGTCGCGATGGGGGTGCTTCATTGACTACCGGCCGCAACTGAACGTACCGAGCTTCCGGGCGCTGTACGTCCATCGCGATTACGCCGTACCCGGTGATTTTCGTCCCGTACAGGATAAATACTTCGCCGTACGGGCGGGCTTAAACTATCACTTCCGAAGCCTGGGCCGTTTAACGGCCGCGATATACGAGGAACGTTTTCGAAGGACATACGCCGCCGCGGATTCGTACTTCGGCGCGGTTACTTATTACGACCCCGGCCGGGCCCGCATTCGCGGCGCCGACGCGTCGTACCGCATAGCGCTAGCGCGCGTCGAACACTACGCCGGCGCCGAATACAGAACCGTGAGGTTATACCAAACGCCGGAAAATCGCTTCCCGTACTTACCGACGTACGAAGGGACCGCCGGCCTGACGTTCAAATTCGGCCGCGGCCACTCGGCTTCGGTGGAAGCGGCGTTTCTGGGCGAACGCTACGCTACGCCGACCGCCGCCGAACCCCTGGCCGCCGCTTGGATCCCCAACGCGAATATAGTTTTTATGCTAAAACCGGGGATATCAGTTACAACCGCGGCCGACAATATCACGGACGAAAAGTATTACGACGCCGCCGGCGTATTGGCATCAGGAAGGTCCTTCCGCGTCGGCGCCAACCTCGTTTTCTAAACCGATATGAAGACAGACAACAAAAAGACGCGAGAACTGACGCCACGCCAAATCGTCGAAGAACTCGATAAATACGTCGTGGGGCAGGATGCCGCTAAAAAAGCGGTGGCCATAGCGCTGCGCAACCGTTGGCGCCGGCGCCAACTCCCCCCCGATATCGCCGAAGACATCGCCCCCAAAAACATCATCATGATAGGCCCCACCGGCGTAGGCAAAACCGAGATCGCGCGCCGGCTGGCCCGCCTGGCCAACGCGCCGTTCGTTAAGGTCGAGGCGTCGAAGTTCACCGAAGTGGGGTACGTCGGCCGCGACGTCGACGCCATTATTCGCGACCTGGCCGACGTCGCCGTGGCCGCCGTACGGGAGGAGCTCGTGACCGAAGTGGAAGAGCGGGCCGCGGAGCTCTCCGAAGAGCGCCTGCTCGACATACTGCTGCCGCCGCCCGTAGTTGCGGGCGAACCCGGTTCGACGACGGAGACCCGGGGCACGGCGGCACGCGCCGCGGCGATCCCGGTAGGTCCCTCCCCCGAACTCGAGCAGAAAAAAGAAGCCGAACGGCGCAAGTACGAACGCGCCCGCGAAGTTCTTAGACAGAAGCTACGCGATGGCGAGCTCGACGACCGGACCGTCGAAATCGAAGTCGAGGCCAAAATATCGCCCACCGTCGAAGTCTTCACCGGCCAGGGCTTCGAAGAGATGGACATGAACCTCGGCGAAGTATTCAACCAATTCCTGCCTAAAAAAACCACCACCCGCAAGGTGACCGCGGCCGAGGCGTTGGATATGCTAACCGAGGAAGAGGCGGCCAAATTAGTAGATATGGATAAAGCCGTCAACCTCGGCCTCGAGCGCATGGAACAATCGGGGATCGTCTTCGTCGACGAGCTCGATAAAATCGTGGGTCCCAAGACCATCGCCGGCCCCGACGTATCGCGCGAAGGCGTACAGCGCGACCTGTTGCCTATCGTCGAGGGTTGCTCCGTAAATACCAAGTACGGAATGGTGCGTACCGATCACACCCTCTTCATCGCCGCCGGCGCCTTCCACGCGGCCAAACCGTCGGACCTCGTACCGGAACTCCAGGGACGTTTCCCCATACGCGTCGAACTCAAGAACTTGACGGCCGAGGATTTTTACAAGATCCTCACGCAACCTAAAACCGCCCTCGTGAAACAATACCGCGCGCTGCTTTCGACTGAGGGCGTCGACTTGCATTTTGAGGACGCAGCTCTACGCAAGATAGCGGAGATCTCGCAAACGCTAAACGAGAAGTTGGAAAATATCGGCGCGCGCCGGCTCCACACCGTGATGGAGACGCTCTTGGAGGACCTCTCCTTCGACGCTCCCGAAAAGAAGGTCCTAAGCACCACGATAGACGAGGAGTACGTCGACCGGAAGCTCGCGGCGTTGGCGAGCGACGAAGACCTCGCCAAGTACATCCTCTAGACGGCGAAATGGAGCCCCGATTATAAACTGTTCGGGAGTCGCGGAATGAGAAACTATATTATCGCCGTACTTACGCTCGTCGCCCTCGCGGGGACTTGGGCGGCGGCTAAAAATTGGGCCGAAGAACTCGATAGCAAGGACGCCGAGAAGAGAGGCCGCGCCGCCCAAGAGCTACTAGCGAAGGCGGCGGCCGAAGGATTGTCGGAGGATGAGATCGAGGCGCTGGCGGCCGCGATAGACGACGCGTCGGACGACGTCCAGGAGCCCGCGATCGAAGCGTTGGCGGCCAACACTAAAATCGCTTTGGCGCAACAATACGCCCCTTACTTTACCAACCGGGGCGATAACTTCGTAGCCTTCCTCTTATGGTACTCGGTTTATAAAACGTACTCCCGCATCCAAGCCCTGTACGCCGGCGAAGGCGCGGGCGATATGAACGAAGAGACGGCGCACGCAAAAAACGAGGCGGAACGGGCGTTCGCGAACATGCTCGACCCGGAGCGCAAAGGTTGGGCCCAACCTTACTACGAGGCATTGACGAAATGAACCAAAACCGGCAAGAGGTCGAGGCGTCGTATTGGCACGCCGTGAGCGACGGTCGCGTAGAATGCGACCTCTGCCCCCAACGCTGCGTGATAAGCGACGGCGACCGAGGCGAGTGCAACTTGCGCGAAAACCGGGGAGGTTCGCTCTACGCCGCGGCCTACGGCGAACTCGTCTCGACCGCCATCGACCCTATCGAAAAAAAACCTATCTACCACTTCCACCCCGGCGACTACGTATTGTCGACCGGCCCCAACGGCTGCAACCTGCGCTGCCGGGGCTGCCAGAACTTCCAGATATCCCAGGACATAGCGGCGACCCATTATCTCTCCGCGGAGGCGTTGGCCCAGCTGGCCGCGGCCCACGACTCGCCCGGACTCGCGTACACCTACACAGAACCGCTCGTTTGGTGGGAGTACGTCCGCGACTCCTGCATGGCGGCGCACGACCGCGGCCTGTATAACGTCGCCGTTACCAACGGTTTCCTGGAAGAAGAACCCGCCCGCGAGATAGCGGCGCACCTCGACGCCGCGAACGTCGACGTCAAGTCGCTGTCGGACGAATTCTACCGCGACTACTGCGGCGGTAGCTTGGAACCGGTTTTGCGCACCGCCGCCATCTTCAAAGAACAACTCCACTTGGAAATCACCCACCTCCTCGTACCGGGCCTGAACGACGGCGAAGACGACGTCGCGGCGTTCGTCAAGTGGGTACTCGAGAACCTGGGGCGCGACACGCCGGTACATTTCTCGCGTTACTTCCCCCACTTCGAAATGGACGCGCCGCCCACGCCGACCCACCACCTCCTCCGCGCCAAGGAAATAGCCGACCGCGACCTCTACTACGTATACCTGGGCAACGTCGCCGGGATAGGCGGGACCGACACGAGTTGCCCCCAGTGCGGAAACCTCCTCGTCAACCGCCAAGGTTACAGCGCTAAGATCGTAGGCCTAAAAGACGGGAAATGTGACAATTGCGGCCGGCCCAGCGAGATCATATTGTAGCTGTGGCGCCCGGCCGCGCCGGGGAGATATGAGACGAGCTTATTTAACGTTGGCGGCGATATTCGTCGTCGCCGCGGCGGGTTGCAAGTCGCCGTGGCTCGTAACGACGAGCGACTATAACCGCTTCGCCATTCGGGCCCAGGAAGAGGGGCTTTGGCTCGAGGCGGAGCACCGCCTCCGCCAGGCGTTGGCGGAAGACCCCGACGACGCGCGCCTACACAACAACCTGGCCGTGGCGTTGGAAGCCCAGGGCAAGTTGGAAGAGGCGCACGACGAATACCGCAAAGCAGTACAGCTGGACCCGGGAAACGATACCTATCGCCGGAATCTTCGTGAGTTCACCGACGCACACCTTTGGGAATATACGCCCCCCGGCGACGAAGAAGCCACCCCGAGCGAGGAGGACTGACGGCGCATGAAATCGTATTTGCAGAACGTATTGGCTAACGCGCCGTGCGACTACGCCGAGTTCCGGTACCAGGAATTTACCTCTACGCTGCTCGTCTTCGACGGCGACGGTTTGAAGGACGTAGCCCTAAACAGCGCCCGCGGCGGCTTCGTACGAGCGCTGGTAAACGGCCAGTTCGGCGTCGCGTCGTTCGAAGATCTCGATCGCGCGGCCGAGTACCTCGAAAAGGCCGTGAGCTTGGCGGAGGTCAAAGCCGGGAGCTTCGGCGGGTTCGCACCAGCGGAAATCAACGTCGACGACGTCGAGATCGACGTACCGCGGCCGGCGCACCGCGTCGACCTGGACGAAAAGGTCGCCGTCGTCAGTAAGTATAACGACATCCTGTTGGGCCATGACCGCATACCGTCCACCGAGACGCGGTACCGCGACTCCCACGATTACCGCGTCTTCGTCAACACCGAGGGGACGGCGGTATCGGTAAAGACGCCGCGCCTCGGCCTCTCGCTCAGGCCTCTCGCGAGCGAGGGTGGCGTGGTGCAAATGGCCATTCAAAACTACGGAGGTATAGTAGGCTTCGACCACGTACTGGGCCGCGAAGCGGATGTGGAAGAGCTCGCCGTACGCGCGGCGAGTTTACTCGACGCGGAGCCGGTAACCGGCGGTACGTACGACGTCATCGCCGACCCGGCGCTAACGGGCATCTTCGCCCACGAGGCTTTCGGTCATACGGCGGAAGCAGACGACGCCGCCCAGGACGAAAAGCTGCGCGAGATAATGACGCTCGGGCGCCGCTTCGGCTCGGAGGTCCTTTCCATCGTCGACGACGCCACCTACGAAGGCCACAGCGGCTACGTCCCGTACGACGACGAAGGACTCCGCGGCAGGAAAAAATACCTCATCACGGAAGGCGTATTGACGGGTCTGCTGCACGACCGCGAGTCGGCGACGCGTATGGCGGTCGAGCCTACGGGCAACGCCCGGGCGCTCGACTACCATTACCCGCCGCTGGTGCGGATGACGTCCACCTATATCGAACCAGGCGACATAAGCTTCGACGAAATGGTAGCGTCGGTACCGCGAGGGATATACGCCCGGCGGGCGAAGGGCGGTACCGGCGGCGAGACCTTCACTTTCACCGCCGAAGACGGCTTTTTAATAGAAAACGGCAAGTTGACCAAACACCTCCGCGACCTCAAGCTCCAGGGCAATCTCTTCCGTACGTTGGAGAACATCGTCGCCGTGGCGAACGATTTCGCGATGCCGGAAGAAGGAGTGGGCGGCTGCGGTAAAGGGGGCCAATCGCCGCTGCCCGTCTCGAGCGGCGGCCCGCACATGCTTGTCAAAAACGTTCAGATAGGAGGGCGATAAGGGTGGTCGTCGAAGAGATATTGGAACGCGCCGGCCGCAAAGCCGATAAAGCTGAAGTAATCTTCAGCGAATACGAGACCACCAGCGTGAGGTTCAAGGCCGGCGAGCTGCACCAGGCGGCGGTAATCGACAGCCGAGGCGCCGGACTACGCGCCTTCGCCGGCGGCCGGGTCGGCTACGCCAGCACTACCGACCTCGGCGACGTAAATGACCTCGTTGAAGGGGCGCTGGCCGCGGCGAAGTTCGGCCCGAAAGCCGAATACGAACTCCCGGACGGTACGGCCGAATACGGCGACGTTAAGACCTTCGACGCCGCCGCGGCGAAGATCTCGCCCGAGGTAATGGTCGCGTTGGGCGAACAAGCGTTAGAAATGATAATGAACGCCGACGGCCGCTACGTCGTAGACGTCGAGGTAGACCGTACCGTCGGCCGGACCCGAATCGCCAATACGGCCGGCCTGGACCGCTCCCAAGACAGAACCGGCTACGACTTCGCCGTAATCGTACGGCGCACGGCCGAAGACGATATATTCTACCACTACGACTACGACGCCTCGTTAGCGCGCGACTTCGACGAGATGGCGATAGTACGACGCTTGCTGGAAACGCTTAAATGGGCGGACGATATCGTAGACGTACCAACCGGAAAAATGGACCTGATATTCGACCCGGCGGAAGTGCCGACTTTGCTTTTTCCGGTAATCACCTGTGTCAACGGCGCGTACGTCGTCGACGACTCGTCGGCGCTCGCCGGGCGCCTCGGCGAAGAGGTCGCAGACCCGCGTTTTACGATGATCGACGACGCCACGGACGGCTTCGGCTTTATGGCGAGCTCTTTCGACGGCGAGGGCACGCCGGCCCGGCGTACGGCCGTCATAGAGAAGGGCGTACTCAAGTCATACTTGACGGACCTCGCGACGGCGTGGCGGCTGGGGACCGCTTCCACCGGCCACGCCCGCCGCGCGTTGACGCAGCCGCCCAACCCGGGCGCCTCGAACGTCATAGTCGAACCCGGCGAAAAAACCTCGGCCCAACTTATTGCGGACACGAAAAAAGGGCTTCTGGTACTGCACGCCGCCGGCGGCTCCATGGGCAACGTCCGTAGCGGCGAACTTAGCGCCGCCGCCGCGTACGCGCTAAAAATAGAAAACGGCGAGATCACGGGACGTGTTAAAGATTGCATCTTCGGCGGTAACGTATTCGAAATGCTAGGTCGGCGGCTCCGCGCGATCTCCAGCGATACCCGTCGCTCCGGGGGCCGTTACATGGCGCCCACGGTCGTCATCGCTGATCAGACGATAACGGCGAAAGGTTAACGAGTTTCGCCGTCGCCGCGTGCCACCCTTCCGGGTGGCACTTTTATAGCGTTAATAATGGAAGAACCCGACGAAAACGGAACCGGGGCCAAAAAGGTCGCCGCGAACGCCGCGTATCTCCTGGCGACGAACGCCTACCGCATCCTCCTCAACATGGCGATATTTTTCGTCATCGCCCGCGTCCTCGGCGCGGAGGAGCTGGGACAGTACGCCTTCGCGCTCTCGTACGCGACGCTCTTCTCGGTAGCGGTACACCTCGGCCTTAACGACCTCATCATCCGCCAGATCGCCGTCAACAAAGACGACGGCCCGCTCTACTTCACCGTGGCCTTCGCCGTTAAACTCGTCATGGGTATCCTGGTTGTGGCGGCGACGGCGGTCACCATAGGCGTAAGCGGAAAGCCCACCGCGGTACAGGAGCTCGTCCTGGCCGCCGCGCTCACAACGAGTTTCGTCGCCGGCGTGGAAACCGTCGTAGTGGCTTTCTTCTACGCGTACGAGCGGATGTCGTACGTGTTGGTGTTGGGCGTCTTACGGGTTACGTTGAACGCCGTCGTCGGCATCGGCGCGGCGCTCGCCGGCTTCGGCGCGCGCGGTATATTGTGGGGGTTCTTGGCAGTCGAGACGCTGGTAGCAGCGTTCGCTTTCTTTTGGGTGCGGCGGCGCCTGGGTTTACGCTTCACGCGGCCGCCGGCTCGAGCCTTCTCCACCCTCCTCTGGCAGAGCTTACCTTTCGGCCTCAACGGCATCTTCATCACTATTTACATGCAGCTCCACTACTCCCTTCTATCCTTCTTCGCAGGCGACGCCGCCACCGGCGTTTACGCCGCGGCGGCCAAGCTCGTTACGTTCTTGTGTTTCATCCCGTCGGCGCTCACGCAGGCCCTCTACCCGTACCTCTCGCGACTTGCGGCCAGCGCCGACGGCGACCCCGGCAAGGTCGCGGCCCGGGCGATCCGCTACCTCGCGTTGCTGTCCTTCCCGGCGGCGGTTTATATATTTCTGCGCGCCGGCGCAATCGTCGACCTCGCATACGGCGCCGGTTACGGCGAGGCCGCGGGCCTCCTCGCCGTCCTGGCGCTGACGCTACCTTTCGTCTTCGCCTCCTACCCGGCGGCGGTAGCCCTAAACGCCGTGCGACGAGAACGCGCTAACACCGTAGTGGCGGCCGGCGGCGCAGCCGTAAACGTTGCCGCCAACCTCATCCTGATCCCGTTGTGGGGGCCGCTCGGGGCCGCGGCGGCCTTCCTCGCCACGGAATCCACTCAAAGCGTCGCCCGCCTGGCGCTGCTGCGCCTTTGGCTCGGCCGTCTCGGCCTTTTTAATACCCTCGCCCGAGTCGTACCGGCCGCGGCCGCCATGGCGCTGGCGACGTACGTCACGCGCGCGCTGCCGCTATACGCCGAGGTCCCGACCCTCGCCGTCATCTACGTCGGGTGCGCGTTCTTGACGGGCGCGGTACGCGGCGACGACGTCGCCGTCTTGTTGCCCCGGCGCCCACGCGACCGATAAACAACCCTATAGAAAAGGGGTAACTAGCCCCCGCGCCTCGGCGGCTATTCTCGAGCCCAGGGAGGCCAGCGTTTGGCTCGAGCGCGGATGGAGCTTACGGCCGGCGGCGCGAACCTGCTCCGCTTTAAGCGTTATCCAAAAGGCGACCGCGAGATCGAGCGAATCCTGCACCGCCCGCCGCGCCGCCGCCGCCCACGGGTATCGCCGCGTCTCTTCCGCGGCGTCCGCGGCCATTATTATTTTATCTAACAACGAAAGATCCGCTCGCCCCGTGACGTGGTAGCGGATGGCCGTAGCGCCCTCCCCCGCCAGGCCCAACGCGGCGGCTACCGCGGCCCCCGCCGGCCCGTGCATTAAACCCGTCCCCGCCGCGCGTTCATCTTCGTCGGGGGGCCACCCGCGCCAATCGACGATCGCTGCTAAGGCCGAGGTCGTCAACGTCCGGCCGACGTCGTGGAGTAGCGCGGCCCGCCGCGCTACGTCCGCCGCCGGGTAACGGTACTGCGTTGCTAATTCCGCAGCGAGACGCGACGCCGCGTCGCTGTGCCGCCACCTGCCGGGCGGCATAACCGTCCGTAAAACCGAGCTAAAATCGTCGGCTCCGCGCAACGCCGCCACGAGGCCGTCGAAATCGGGCGCGGCGCTCATCGGTAGATTTCGGAAGATAAAATGAAATCGAAAACCGCCGGCGGTACGAGGTATCGGAACGGCTCGCCGGCGCGAACGCGGGCTCGCACCACAGTGGATGAAACGGGGATGGGCGTAACCTCCAGCGGCTCGAACCGCCCGTCTAGTTCGGCCGGCGCATCGGCCAGGTCGTAGCCCGGGCGCGTCAACGCCACCAGCCTTACCTCCTCGAGCAACCGCTGCCAAGCCTTCCAGGTCGTAACCTCTACAAGGTTATCGGCGCCCACCGCGACGGTTATTCGCGAAAAGCCCGCGTCGCGTAAAGCCGCCGCCGTATCCACGGTGTACGAGACGCCGCCGCGTTCTACTTCCAACGACGACGCCACGAAGCGGCGGTCTCCCGCCACGGCCAAGCGGACCATATGCAGCCGCGTCTCGGCCGGCGTGTGGCGTTCACCTTGCTTGTGGGGAGGCGTAGCCGCAGGAATGAATAAAATTGCGGCCGGCGCCAGTCGATAATAAACGTCGTCGGCCACGACGAGGTGGCCGAGGTGAGGCGGGTCGAACGTGCCGCCGAATATTACGACCGCCTTATCGCGGTCGAGTCTGGCTAGTTGGTCCTCCACGTAAACGGTTTTCGCTTTTTCGCTATCCCTCCAGCGCGGCCAGGCGAGAAGCCGCGGTCGCGGCGAAGCTACTCTCGGGGAAACGACTCAATACTACGCGGTAATTTCGGGAGGCCGCCTCGGCATCCCCCAACGCGCCGTAACACTCGGCCGCGAGGAACGCAGCTTCATCCAAACGTTCGTATCCAGGGTAATCCACGGCGAGGTTCTCGAAGTAGACAACCGCCGCCCGGCGTTCGCCCGTCTTCTTATAAAATTTCCCGATGGCCAACAGCTTCGCGGCCTTCAAACGGCGCGCTTCCTCGATACCCTCCTGCGCTTCAGGTACGAGGGGCGAGTTCTCGTATTCCTCGATCAACGTCACGAATTCGTCAAGCGCTTCGTCGACCGCGGTCTGGTCCCGGTCGAGGGGTAACGCGGAAGCCAGCTTCGACTCGGCCTTCATATACTGCGCGTCGTCGCACCACTCGCTCGCCGGGTAACGGTCGATGATCTGTTCGAAACGTACAAACGCTTCTTCGGCCAAACCCTGGTCGTAGTATGATACCGCGATATAATACAACGCTTCCGGGGCTACGGTGCTGGAGCGCGTTATCATATCCTCGAACATCTCCCGCGCCCCGGGTTGGTCCCCCTCTTCCAGTTTGGCTAATCCCACACCGCGCAACTGCTCCACGCTCAATTCGGGTACGATCTTCTTTGAGGCGCAAGCAATTATAACCAGCGCCGCGGCCACCGTACCAAATGTCGCGAGCCTGCGTCGCATATCGCGTTACTCGGCGGAGGCGGAAACCGCGAAGAGGTATATCAACGCTCCCGTGATACCCGTGACCAACAGCGGCTCTACGAACGGATTCTGGCCAGCCTCCGGGCGTTGGGGCCCGATCTGCTCTATCCGCTCGTCCTCGAGCTTGCTGATAACGCCCTTCGGCACTACGTTTTCGAAATCGCCCTCGCATTCGCCCGCCCAGAATAGTTCTCCGCCTACGTCGTATATGCGGATGTGCGCCACGGTGTGGCCTATACGCCTAACCTGGCCCCGTTCCGCCTTCGCATTGACGACGCGCGATTCGATTAATCGATACTTGACGGCAGTCTCTTCGCCGGTCGCCTCAGGTAAAACGTCCAAACCTCGGCTCGAGAGCTCCTGGGATACGACATCCTCAAACCGGCTGTACAGCCAGTCGTACTCCCCGTCCTCCTCGCCCAGGCTCTCCACCACGAAGGGGCCGTTCTCGGGCCGCAACAGCGGATTCTCGCCCAGTTGGGCGGCGGCGACCTCCATGGAGGCGGCGAGCAATTCCCCGTCGCCCAGGTACTCGTCGGGGACCGCGTACGTAACTTTACCGCACGCGACCGCCAGAAAGGCCAGTCCCGCCAGCGCCGATATCGGAGCCAGATTACGCCTGAATATCTCCATTACGTATTACCTCCGGGTTGGTACCGCACCGCGTCAACCGCCCGAAGCGTTTAATTCGAGCGTATCAGCCGGCCGTAGCCGGGGACGGTCGAGGCGTCGAGCTCGAAGGAGCCGTCGCCGTCGTCATCTATGAAAACGTACATCACATGTTGAGTATCTATACCGCCGGTGGTGAAATATTCCCAAGCCTCGAATGGTTTCGACTGCCACGTCGACGTGTTGATGCTTACTTCGGACCTCATACCCATCGGCGAGCGGAGCACCTCGTCCGGCTCCCCGTGCTTTAAATATATCCGACCCATATCGGTGTCAACGCCCTCGCGAAACGGCGTGGTATAACGTTCCTGGACGTAGTAGTACCGCGTATAAAAAGCGTTTTTTACCTCGTTGACAGGCGTGTCCGGATCGGGGTCGCGCCGGACCCAGAAATTGTCGATGAATATGGGTTTCTCTTCCGCCGGCAGGGCGTCGAAAGCCGCCAGCTCGGCGTCGCTCGCGACCAGCGACAATTCGCGACGCTTCTGTTTCTCCTCTTCCAGGGAATACGGCATGAACTTCCCTTTGAGATCGGCCAGCTCCTTCCCCGTGACGTGATGGAACACCATGAACTTCTTCCGCGCCCGCAACAGCTCATCGCCGCTGCGGCTCTCGAGACGTAACGATAACTCGTAACTGCCCGGCGGCACGCCCTTTAAGTCCAACGTCTCGGCACGTACTACGTCCGGCCCCGTGGCTTCCAGTACCCGTTCGACTTTGACGAAACGGCGGCCGTTGAGCTGCGACACGTCGTACGAAACCACGAAATTCGCCTTACCGTCCTCCCCCATCGGCAACCGGTAAAGCTCGTAATATATTGGTAACGCCCCGTCGCCGTCGTTTACAAGTTTTGTAGGGTTGGGAATGACGTTTAGGCCGCCTTTAACGAATTCGCCGACTAAGTCCGCGTCCACGGGCGCTATGGAGCTGGCTAATTCGATCCCCGAGGCGAAGGGCCCGTCCGCGGGCGCGGGAACGGTGACGTCCAGCGTGCTTACGCGGGAGCCGCCGCCCCCCAAGTCCCCCACGCCTATCTCAAAATGATAGTCGCCGGGCGCTACGGCGACGTCCAATTGGCTCACCGACAGCGGCGCTTTGACGTCTTCGCCCGCGGATATACGAGCCGTCTTCGCCTTGATGGAGTTGGCGACTACGGCGCCGCTCGAAGCGTCCATCACTCGCACGCCGACGTTGAAATCGTACGTCGTCCCTCCCGCGGTTTCGACCCCCTCCAGCCGCTCGAGCGGAACGGCCACGTAGAATTCTACTACCACCTTCTCGCCGGCGCGGGGGTAGAAGAACGCGTAGTCGAAATAAAACCCTTCGTCGGCCGGGGCCGGTACGGCCGGGACGAACAACGCCGCGCATACGGCGACGTAACGCCGCACATTCTCGAGCTCTTTACCTAACATAATTCGACGGTGATTATAAAATATCACAGCCCCCTTCGCAACCCGTAAGTGTCGACGTCCGCGCCGACGTGCGCCTACGAAAACCCCGGGCCGCGAAGGGCCCGGGGTTTCTTGTTTTATCGCGGCTTTTTAGAAGTCGTAGTTCAGGGTCGCCTTGAGCGAATATTCCAGCCGACCCATGCTGGTGTACGCCAGGTCGGGGCGGAAACCGCTGAACTTGAACCCTACGCCGCCGGTGTACTTCGCCTCGTCGTAGTTGAGCTTGTAGCCCCCGCGGACGGCGACCATCTTCAGCGGCCACCACTCGCCGCCGAAGTCGATCGTCTCGTCGCCGTCGTTGGGGTGGGCGGCGTTAACGCACACCGTCATGTTCTCCGCCGGGTCGTAGGCTACGCCCAAGCGGACGATGACGGGCAAGCTGAAGGATTCGAATTCTTCCAGGTCCGTCTCCGTGCGGTTGCGTTGGAGCTCTTTGTAGGTCCCGCCGTACTGCATCTCCGGCCCGAGGTTTTGGAGCGAGATCGCCATGCGGAGCGTGCGGAAGCCGGTCATGTACTGCGTTCCGACGTCGAAGGCGACGCCCATCGCCGGGTCTACGCCCTCTACGTCGCTGAACGACATACGTACCAACTTCACCGTCCCGCCGACGGAGAAACGGTCGGTCAATCGCCGTCCCAGAGCGACGCCGGCAGCCATGTCCATCGCGCTGAAGGTATTGCCGGTGCCCTCGGGATCCTTGACGGTGGTCACTTTCATCTCGCCGTACATCAAGGATTGGACCATGAAACCGACCGTGCCGAAGCCGAACCTGCGGGCGTACGCGCCCGCGACCATACGGGTATCGGCTATCCATTCGTTGTCGCTGACCGAGATGCCCTGGTTCTCAACGTTGACCAGGCCGGCGGCGTTCCAGAATACAGCTTCAGGCCCTGACGCTATCGGGTCGTACGCGTCGGCCATCGCCGCGGCGCGAGCGCCTACCCCGACGTTGAGGAACTTGGCGCCGGAGGTGCCCTCTTTGCCAGCGGCGAAAGCGCACGACGCGCACACTATCGCCAAAGCCGCAAACGTTATTAGCATCTTACGCATCTGTCTGTACCTCCCTTATTGGCTTTGGCGACCGACTAGGACGGCGAATTTTCCTATCTTCTCGCCGTAATCGGGCGCGTCAACGTGATAGACGTAGATACCGCTCGCCACCTGGACGCCGGCTTCGCCGGCTAGGTCCCAGCCCAGGGCGCCGAAAGTAACGTCGTTATGTTCCAACGTACGGACGAGGTCGCCCGCGATGGTGTAGATCCGGACGGTGCATTTCGTCGGGAGGTTCATGAAGTAAATCTTGCCGAGGCGCGTGCCGGAACCGGTCCACTCTTCCCAGTCCGCGCTGCCCTTGTACGGGTTCGGAACGACATTAATGTCGTCCATTACGTTGCGGGCCAGCGGTAAGGGAATGACCTGTAGCGCGTTGACGTTCCTTCCGCCTATGGTCGGGCGGTCGCCGCCCGACGCGGTTTTACTGCCGAAATCGTACCCTACGACGGCGTAGTAGTAACGCGTACCGTTGTCGAGCTCACCGGTTGCGACGCCGCCCGCGTCCACGCCGTCCACCAGCTCATAGTAACCCGAAATTTTGCGTAAGCGTACGGCCTTACCCTGCCGCGTATTCGTCGGGAACGAGCCGCCTATGTTCTCGATAGCCGCGGCCGGCGTATTCGTTAAGACGGGTTCGTTGGATTTACTCCCGTTCGGTATCCGCTCGTTAAAGCGTTGTTCTTCCGTGGGAAAACCCTTAATCCGCCAGCCCCAGGCGTAGAACCTCTTGTTGGCATCGGGGTTGTTCGGCCCTTTCTTGCTGAGCTTATCAACCCAGAGGACCGGGGTCCAGCCGGAGTCGAAGCCGACGTCGGAGCGCCACACGACATAGCCGTCGAAGTCGCGTATGCCGGAACGGGGGTCGCGGTCGGTCTCGGTGTTTTTGCCCGCTTTGTAACGCGGGTTCCAGCGGACTGTTACCTTATTGTCGCCGCGCACCGCCACCAGGCGGGGCGACGTCGGCGGAGCTACCACTTCCCAATCGTCGGGACTCCCCGGCAGGCCGTCGGGCCCCAGGAAGTCGGCGTACAGCGCGTCGGCGTTCTTGCGCAGGCCGTTGAGGTCCGGGCCCATTATGACGCCGGTCCACCAGTGCACGGTCTCGTCGGGCTCCAGCTCGAAGGGGCCGAAGACCGGGTCGATGCGCCAGTCGTACGCTGTATTGACCTCCTCGTACGTGCCGACGTCGATCATGTAGCCGTACTTGTAGGCGTCGGTGTCGGGGTCGTTCATGATGTCCCAGGAGTGCTGGCTCGAGATCTCGATAAGCGATTCGACCTTATCGTCGTCGTCCATCCAGCCCATAACGCGGACGCCGCAGTAGCCCGGCGTGTCGCGGGCCTCGCCGCCCTCGTCGTACATGTAGGCCATCATACGCGGCCAGCCGTTCAATCCCTTATCGAGCGGCTTGTCGGCGGACGTGGACGTGAAGTTCACGGCGTCGTATTCGTCGGGTATGGTATCCGTGCCTTCCTTCCAATCCTCGCCTACCTTCGTCGGGTTTATGTAATTGTCGTAGACGTCGTTGCCGTCGTAGCCCACGAGGTCGTCAATGTAGTCGAGAGAGCCGCCGATATCTATGTCGTAAGCCAACGAGACGTAGCAATCCTCGAGACGGCTCGAGTTTTTATTGGTGAGCCAGCACTCGAGGACGATCCAATCGTCGTGGCCGGGCGCGGACCAGCAGATGCCGTGCATCTCGAGCTGGACGGGGATCTCGCCTCTTTCGCCGGCCTCGGAGTCGTCGCATAAGGCGTAGGAGTCGAGGTCGCCGACCGTCCTGACGTACGACGGCCTTTGGCTCCAGTTGGCCTTGTCGCTCATCAGCAGCTCGTTGTCAGAGGGCGGTAGTTCGTGCCATTCCGGGTTCTTGCCGCTCCCGATGGAGAAATCGCCACTGACGTATATCCCGCCGCTTATTAGTGTGCCGAACCACACGTAGCCGGCGTAGACGTAGTGGACGCCGGAGCCGCCGGGCCACTCGCCGTTGGTGTCGCCCGTGTTATCGCCGATCATCTGGCGGTTCCAGATCTTCATCCAGAAGTTGTTAACGTCCAGGTAATCGAATGCCAGCCTGTCCATTTCGTCGGGTCCGGCGCGCACGCCTTTCTTCACGGACGCGGTTAAGAATAAAACCGCGCCCACCGCGACCACACCCGCCAAAACGAGCCGTGGTATCGGCCCTATCCATCTTAGAATTTTCAACTTTCCTCTCTCCTTTCTCGCGAAGAGATACGGAAAGGGGGGGCCGCCAACCGGGGCGACCCCCCAATTTATTCGTTATTAGAGAAACCCTATTTCCAACCCGACGCGCAG
>SDBS01000076.1_pt1 | contig 73055 bp, 68 predicted proteins | sample 2277091 | NCBI WGS metagenome assembly SDBS01 (sample SAMN10404972, study PRJNA504765) | marine sediment metagenome | isolation source: marine sediment core GS10_PC15, 163 cmbsf | place: Arctic Ocean: Southern Knipovich Ridge | collected 2010
TATCAATCTTGGTGGTGGTCTGGGTGTTGTTGAAAAGCCTGGACAGCAACCCTTATCTTTGATAAGCGTGAACGATTCTTTAAAACATGTGAAAATTGCTTATCCTAAACTGCAAATTTGGTTAGAGCCCGGTCGCTATTTAGTAGCCAGCGCTGGGGTTTTACTTGCGCGAGTGACGCAAGTCAAGCACAAAGGTGATGTTAATTTTGTCGGTATTGAAACGGGTATGAATTCACTTATTCGTCCAGCATTATATGGCTCTTATCATGAGATTGTAAATTTATCTAAATTAGATGCGCCAAAAACTATGCTGGCAAATATTGTTGGTCCAATTTGTGAAACTGGTGATGTTTTAGGTTATTCTCGGTTATTGCCAGTCACAGAAGAAGGCGATGTTTTATTAATTGCTACTACTGGAGCATACGGACATTGCATGAGTTCATCTTATAATATGCGTCAGCCAGCAATAGAGTATTTTCTAAACACTGAATAAATGTAAGCTCACAAGTTTGCGTACGCATATATGTTGGTGTATATTTGAATTTATTTGAAGTATATAAGTATTAAATGAATCAAATAATAGCAATAGCAATCGGTGGAGCAGTTGGCTCAGTATTTCGGTTTTGGACTTCCAAAGGCGTCCAGCATATCTTTGGATATATGTTTCCGATAGGGATTTTAGCTGTTAATATCATCGGCTCATTTGCCATGGGGCTATTAGCCACAATCTTTCTAGATCGTTTTCATGTCGATTCTTTATGGACTGCAACGATATTGATTGGATTATTAGGCGGCTTCACCACATTTTCAAGTTTTTCTCTAGACACACTTAATCTTTTAGAGAGTGGGGCGATAATACAGGCTTTGCTTTATGTCGGCAGTAGTGTAATATTTTCACTAATAGCTGCCTGGCTGGGTGTGTTGCTGGGCAGAATGATATAACGCATACCTATTTGCAGTTAGCTAAATTTTCATCTCATTGCTTTTATGCTAAGTTAATTAAATTATGATACAAGTGCTTGAATTGAGTAAATTTAAAAATTCCTGTTGATTTGCTGTAGGCAATCTATTTAAAACACTTATTGACTGATCGTCATTTTGAATTATCCCTTGTAGAAACCTAGCGCCAAGTAAATTTAAAAATTCTTGTCGATTTTTTTCTGGCAATTTGTCTAAAACAATGCCTAACTGAGAAACGTCTTGAATTATATCTTGCAAAGATTTTGCACCAAGCTTACTTAAAAATATCAGCCGACTTTCGTTTTCTGTGCCCACTAGGTCTAAAATACAGTACAACTGGTGTATATCTTTACTTATCTTTACCAAAAACTCTGTGAAACCAAGTAAATTTAAGAATTCCTGACTTTTTTCTTTAGGCAATCTGTCTAAAACAAATTTAAACTGATAGGCATTTTGAATTATACCTTGTAAAAACTTTGTGCCAACTAGATTTAAAAATACCAGCCAATTTGTTCTGGGCAATCTTTCTAAAAATTTGCGTAATCCATCATAATCTTGAATTATCTTTTGCAAAAATCCTGCGTCAAGTGCATATAAAAATGCCAGTTGGCTTGCTGCGGGCAATGCGCGTAAAACGTCAGCTAACTCAGAACCATTTTTAATTACCCCTCGCAAAAACTCTGTGCCAAGTGAATCTAAAAATGCCAGTTGGCTTACTGCGGGCAATTTGGATAAAACTTCAGCTAACTCATAATCATTATAAATTATCCTTTGCAAAAACTCATTGCTAAACGAATTTAAAAATATCAGTCGATTTGCTTCGGGTAGTTGTTCTAACACTCTGCTTAAAATTACCCCTCGCCTGAACCGTTTATCATTTTGAATTATCCCTTGCAAAAACTCTGTGCCAAGTGAATCTAAAAATGCCAGTTGGCTTACTGCGGGTAATGGGCGTAAAACTTCAGCTAACTCATAATCATTATAAATTATCCTTTGCAAAAACTCATTGCTAAACGAATTTAAAAATATCAGTCGATTTGCTTCGGGTACTCCATCTAAAACTCTAGCTAATTGATCACCATTATGAATTATCCCTCGCAAAAACTCTATGCCACCAAGTGAATTTAAAAATGCCAGTTGGTTTTCTTCGGGTAATACTTTTAACACACGGCCTAACTGCATACCATCTTGAATTATTCCTCGTAAAAACTCTGGGCCAAGTGCATTTAAAAATGCCAGTTGCCTTGCTGCGGGCAATGCGCCTAAAACGTCAGCTAACTCATAATCATCATGAATTATCCCTCGCAAAAACTCTGGGCCAAGTGAATTTGAAAATGCCCGCTGCTTTGTTACAGGTATGTTCCAAAATATAGTAAAAAATAAATGTCGAGTTGCAAAAAAATTGGCACATCTATATAAAATTGCTTTTAATATATCATCAGGCATTTCTTGGACTTTTTGTGACAATAAAATATTCTGGCTATATTCACCACACACCGCTTCTCCTTGCAGATCTGTTAAATTTGGGAAAATTAATACGGTTGGATTAGCCGGAAATGCTGCTGATGCATTGCCCCAATCACCTGCATGTGCGCGTAGACATAATGTTTGCAATAACTTAAATTCCGGTAAGTAGGTTTGGTAATAAGCATACCCTCGATGTCTTGGGTCAGAATCTGGTAAATTTAAATTACTTTCTATAAATCCAATGACTCTGGAAAACAAATTATAAAATGCTATTGACCAATGTGCAGGAGAAACTAAAAGCGCATGTGCCAATGTTTGAGCAATTAGGTATGGTTCAATATCCATTATACCATCGGAAGATATAGGCTGAGTTTGAATCACGCCATCTGGCAAAATAATTATTTCTCGTTGTGCTCGCAGCCGCATATACATAGGCGCTTTTTGCTCGGGCTTATTTTCATTAAGAAAGTTAGTAAAGTGTAAAAAAAAGTTAGTGACAAAATCAAAATCCTGTTCAAGAGTTCCCAAATGAGCCTTAAGCTGTACTTTACTACTCGCCAGAGATGTCAACTGTTGTGCTGATTCATCATCTGTCATACCAGGAAAATTCTGAAAATAATCATCACATGATTGCTGCATGCTTTGCAATAAATTTTGTGCTTCCACGTTACCCCAAAGCATGTATCGTACTTTTCGACACCGCTGGTAAATTTTTTCCACCTTGTAGAAGTGTGGTATTTTTTGAGAAATATTAGTAAAAGTTAGTCCTGGATTTTGCAGATCTGTTTGAGCTATCTTTAAAGCCTGGTTTCTCGCATTATTTGCATCAGGTTGAGTTATTAAAATGCTATGGACATATTTTGACTGTGGTGAATGAAAGTCTAGCGGAACAGGTAAATAAATTAGCATGCCAATATTAATTGTGTTGCTTATTTTGGCTGTAACCGCGGTATCATTTAGATTTATATAATGCTCTTTACAAACAGCTACCAACTTCATTTTTGCATTTTCATTATGAGTTACAAAAAAACCTCGCAAGTTAGAATCAGCTTCATCTCCAGCAGCCCAGGCACTATATAATTGAAATTGTAACTCCATTGGCAATTTTTTTAATTCTTCGAGGTAACATTGAACAACGATATCTGTAAAAAATGCATCTACATCTTCAATAAAGTGAGCACCCGGATAAACCATATTTAAAGTTCCCACCAATTCATGGCGAATGCCTTGATGACACTTAGTATCTCGAACTAAATCAACTAAGCTGTTACATAATACTCTGACTCGTTGTTGCTTATCTTCTTCAAGTTGTAGTGGGGTTTTTTGTGGATATTTTATGTGATAGACATTAATGTCCATTGTTGCCGCACAAACCAAGGCAAAGACTTCTTTTAAAGGAAATGCTTTTCGTATTACGCCACGTTCTGTAGAAACAGTAACAGCATCAAGTTGATTAGGAGGCTGGTTAAATACACCTTGTAAATAAGTAGTAACAGTTTGAAATTGTGTGGCATCTATTCCTAAAAAGTGTATATTGTTTGTGACAAGGTTCTGGAATGTCCCTATACATTCATCGATTGTCTTTTTCTGGATATCAAAGTATTCCTCAGATAGTCTCATTAAAAATGCCGCTATGCTAGCTGAAGCGAACCGATTCATGGTGTTTTCTGGGTTATCGATAAAAGCTTGCAGCGTATCATTATTAGGCATAACTTATTCCCCCTGTTAAAAACTACATTACCATCTTCTATATATTGTCTCTATAAGATGTCTTGCAATTGTAGCAAAAAATACTTACTCCTGACATATCTTTTCGAGAGCAGGGCGATAATTCAAGCTTTGCTTTATGTCGGTAGTAGTGTAATATTTTCACTAATAGCTGCCTGGCTTGGTGTGTTGCTGGGAAGAATGGTATAAAACAATAATTCAAAGGTGTAACAATGTTAGATCCAAAATTACTGCGTACCGATTTAGAGTATGTAGCCAAAAAACTTAAGAAACGTGGCTTTGAGCTTGATATTAACGCTATTCAAAAGATAGAAGACAAGCGCAAAGTTTTGCAAACCGAAGTGCAAGAATTGCAAAACGAACGCAATACCAAATCTAAAATGATTGGTATGGCCAAAGCCAAAGGTGAAGATGTCACAGAAATCATGGTTCAGGTTAATAATCTAAAAGAAAATTTAGACACTAAAGAAGCTGAGTTAAACAAATTGCAGCAAGAATTACATGATATATACAGTCGTATTCCAAATATTCCGCATGACTCAGTGCCAGAAGGCAAGGGCGAGGAAGATAACGCTGAGGTCAGACGTTGGGGTGAGCCAACAACATTTGATTTTGAGCCCAAGGATCATGTGGCTTTAGGTGAACAATTGGGCATGATGGATTTTGCTGCCGCCGCTAAGATTTCTGGCGCCAGATTTGTAGTTCTTAATGATAAATTAGCCAAGTTACAACGTGCTTTGACGCAATTCATGCTGGATCTGCATACGGAAGTTCATGGTTACAAAGAAACCTATGTGCCGTATTTAGTCAATGCCGCCAGTTTGTACAGCACTGGAAATTTGCCGAAATTTTATGATGATCTATTTCATATCAAAGGTGATTTTGATTTAACTTTGATTCCAACAGCTGAAGTTCCAGTAACAAATTTAGTTCGTGATGAAATTATCGAAGCAGAAAAAATGCCATTAAAATTTGTGGCGCACACGCCATGCTTTCGCAGTGAAGCTGGTACCTATGGTAAAGATATGCGTGGTATGATTCGGCAGCATCAGTTCGAAAAAGTAGAAATAGTTCAAATGGTTAAGCCAGAAACCTCATATGATGCTTTAGAAGAATTAACAGGCAATGCCGAGACAGTATTACAAAAATTAAACATCCCATATCGCGTTGTGGCTTTATGCGGTGGCGACATTGGCTTTAGTTCTGCCAAAACCTATGATCTTGAAGTTTGGCTGCCAGGACAAGATAAATATAGAGAGATTTCATCTTGCAGTAACTTTGAAGCATTTCAAGCTCGCAGAATGCAAGCACGCTGGCGTAACCCGGAAACCGGTAAACCAGAATTAGTGCACACTTTAAATGGCTCAGGTTTGGCGGTAGGGCGTACTTTAGTTGCAGTGATGGAGAATAATCAGGATGCAGAGGGGAATATTCATATTCCTGAAGTGTTATGGAGCTATATGGGTGGCTTAAAGGTTATTACTAAAACGTAGTTGTATTATTTTATATTTGGGAGGATTTGATGATGATAAGGTGCAATATTTGTGGTCAAATGTTTACTGATGCTGCATTCCAGACACATACCCATAATACAAATCATCTATTTGAATGCCCTATACCTAGGTGTTCTTTGAGCTTTAAAAATAAAAATGTTTTAGGTGAGCATATACGTATGTCACATCAACAACAAATATCACAAACGCTAGCAAGTTGTCATAATCAACATCTGCTTAGATGCAATTTACCAAATTGTGATTTTGGCTTTCGCAGTGCAGAAGATTTAGAAGCTCATAAGCGTATGCGGCACTTTCGGTCTCAGCAGGTAGTTCATCCAGCCCCAAATAGTAGCAGCCCATTAATATCACAAAATACACCAGCTTCGCCATCTGCATCATCTACAATGGTAAATAATCCACCACCATTACCTGACAACTGCATTCCAAAACTACCATCATCTCCAGTGCCAGCCAGATGCCCATATTGTTCTACACCTTATTACACTGACAATGACTATATGATTCACGAGCTATATTGCTATGGCGTCGTTGATAGTGATGAATTGTAACCGTACTAGTCGAGTAAAGAAAATATATACTGCTTTCGCGCCTTGCTTTGCCATATTTTTTGCTAACTCTGCTATGTTATTTAACTCTTGCTCATATTCATAAGCACAAGATGTATGGTTGAGAGATTATTTGTTCGAAACTCCTAAGCAGCTGTACATAAGAAATAAAGCTAGTCCATATGCAGTCTTTGACGACAATCCAGATATTAGTGTGTATCCAAGAATGAAGCCTGAGGTTAAAAGAAATATCGATGAAGTGTGTTTTGCTGATAAAGGTTATGTTCACAAAACTAACCGCTGTCTAGAGGGGGGCAATCTTTTTGCTGTTTCCAACACAAAAAGAGAGAAATATTATATTATTGGAGATAGAGTTATCTTATTTGAGAAGATGCTTTTAGAAAATAAACGCAATATTAAGGCTACAACAAGAGATATCATAGCAAAATATAAAAAGAATATATCTGGTAGGAATAAAATAGTTACTATTCCTAATCTTAGTTATCATATCGATCTACAAATGGCTTATATTGGGCAAGGAACGTTTCTAATTCATAGTTTTGATGAAATGAGGAAAAATTTTCCTGCTGATAGAGTAGCATGGGAAACACAGTCTCTACAAATGTGTGCATAACATTCACTAGGCCCAGAAGTGTATTTTCACCCAAACATTAAACTACTTTAGAACAACAAAAACGCCAGCGTAATTAGCAGTCCGATCAAAAAGAAATAATTAAGTGCTTTTTTTGCTCGATGCAGCATCCAGCCCCAAAACGTCATGATGAAAACAAGTATTAACGAAATGCCACGCCAGGTATGATGACCCATTGTTTCATGGCTTGGATAGTGTCCGGTCATAACTGCAAAAATAGCATAAAGCAGAAATAAGATAGCAATGATTGCAATAATTGAGGTGATTGTTAAAAGCCATCTGCCGGTAGTGAATAATTTGCCTTGGGTCGTTTTGCTTTTAGCAAAATACCCAAACCAGTAGAAAGCTGTTCCAAGTGCAAACAGAATAGCTGTAAGATCAGCGTGAAAATTTGTAATAACCATATTAATACTCCTTTATTTATTCGAACAACTGTCTAACTTTACACCTTTTTGCTTATAAAATCGAGATTCAAATAAAAATCATTTTGGATCAACAAACCTATAAAGTAAATCCTCATCACGGCCTTCAGGAATTCCTAAGCGAGTAGTTTGAATGATGTTTTCAGGACTATAACCAATACCCGCAATATAAAATTTATCTTGGTCAAATTGTTGCTGGTCCCACTCTTTGACTTTTAACCCTAAGGCTTTGCAGAACAGGGTTTGGCCAGCGCAGAGTTTTTCGACAGGTCTGGGTTTGCCGGATTTGCTGGGATTTAATTGCTGCATGATTTCTAAATCAGTATCTGCCAAGTAGGGCATTCCAGATTTGATTAACACTGCATTACCATCACCTTGGACGCTTATATTTAACGAGTCTCCACCGCGGGCATAATACATATAAATTGTGCCGGGTGGCATAAACATCGCTTTGCGTTTTTCGGTATAACCCAAGGAGCTATGGCTAGCTTTATCATGAATGTAATAGGCTTCAGTTGCCGTAATTCGAGCTGCAAGCCAGATGTCTTGGTGGTTTTTGTAGATTACTTTGCCAAGTAAATCTTGGGCGACAATTTGCGCATCGCGATCAAAAAATGAATTATTTAATAAAATCAGGTTTTTTACCGATTTTTTCATAGTAATTTTTAATGGCAGCGCGTAAAGCCTGATCACCTAAAACGGAACAATGAATTTTATTAGTTGGCAAACCGCCGAGTTTATCCAAAATATCTTTTGGCGTGATTTTATATGCTTCTGCTAAAGTTTTACCAATTGCCATGACTGATAACATTGAAGTGCTGGCAATGGCGCTGGCACAGCCATAAGTTTTCCACTTGCAATCTTTAATAGTTTCTATTTCCGGATCAATTTGCAAATACATATTCATCTGATCGCCGCATTTAACACTGCCAACTTCACCTTTTGAATCGTATTCATAATTGCTTTCATCCAGCAATAAATTGTGTGGGTTCATAAAGTGTTCTTGTACGGTTTTGCTGTAGACCCATGGTGTTTGTGTTTCGCTCATGATTTACTCCTATATATTGTCGACATATCGCGAATTTTTTTAATTACTCCTGGTAATATATATAGCACATATTCGATGTCTTGTTTTGTGGTTTCTCGTCCCATACTGATGCGAACAGAGCCGTGGGCGTATTCAATTGGCAAACCTAAGGCCATTAAGACGTGTGATGGGTCCAGTGAACCAGATGCGCAGGCTGAACCTGTAGATATCGCAATTCCATCAAAGTCAAGATATAACAAAATCGATTCGCCTTCAGCACCAGCAAAAGATACGTTTAAAGTATTAGGGACAGTGTCTGTAGGATGCCCATTAAAGGATACATCAGGAATATTGTCAGTAATACCTTGTTTCAGCATGGATTTTAATTCAGCCAAGCGCTCATGTTCAGCATCCATTTCTTGTGCGCGCATATTAATAGCTTTGCCTAAAGCCAAAATGCCTAAAATATTTTCAGTGCCTGGGCGACGTCCTTGCTCCTGATGACCACCATACATTAGCGGCACTAATGGTGTCTTAGCTTTAACATATAAAGCGCCGATGCCTTTTGGAGCATAAATTTTGTGGCCTGATAATGACAAATAATCAACATCTAACTCTTTGACATCAATAGAAAATTTGCCTATAGCTTGGACTGCATCTGTATGCATTAAAGCGCCATGCTCATGTGCTAATTTAGTAAGAGCTTTAATGTCTTGAATAGTACCAATTTCGTTATTAACCATAATGACTGAAATAATACCAACATCTTTATTTAACAAGTTTTTAAAATGCTCCAGATCGACTTTGCCATATTTGTCTACTTTGATAAGTTCGACCTTAGTGCCTTGAGCTTGCAGGTGTTTTGCCATTTCTAAAATAGCAGGGTGCTCAATAACAGTCGTTAAGATACTTTTACCGGCCAAAGTTTGATGCTTAATGGTATTTAAAACCATATTGTCAGCTTCAGTACCGCAACTGGTGAAAATGATTTCATCAGGAGAGGCGTTGAGGAAGTTTGCTATAGTTTCTCGTGCTTCTACCACTAAAGCCTTAGTCTCGCGCCCGAGTTCATGCATGCTGGATGGATTACCATATGCATCCAGAGTTTGTTGCAATGTCTTCTTTACTTCAGGATGTAAAGGTGTTGTAGCATTATTATCAAGATAAACTCTGCGCTTTTCCATAGTTTTACTCCAGTTCACATACTCCGCCAGCACATGCTAGCTCGCGTTTGACCTCAGTTTCATCAGCGCGTTCATACAGAACGATCTGGGAGAAATCAATATTAGTAAGTTTTTTATTTAGCTCATTATATAGTTTAGCATCAATTGCGTCATATGGTGCTAACCTATAAATATGATCAGAGCGAGGCAAAAATGACAAGCCGCCGACAATGTCCCAATTCTCATAGACCCAGTTGGCAACCTTAATCCATTCGTCTTCATTGACAGAAATGGTCACTGATGGATTATGCTCGGTATAATTAGTCTTGACGGTTTTCCAGTATTGCAATTGATCCATAGCACTCAAATCATCACTGTAAATTGCTCCTGTTGGGCCTTTGACAGGAAACTCCAATACATAAGTGCTGGCATTTTCTTCAGTTTGGCCAACTTCTGGATAGCAAGGCATGCCTTGAGCACGCAACATCTTGCATAAAGCATCAGTTGCAGAAATGCGAATGCGACGGATGTAATAAGGCGCGTGACGGGCATGCATGCCAGAAGCACAATCAACCACTAGTGATACTGTGCCGGATGGTTTAACACAGGTTATAGCTGTTGCCGGATTGATGTTAAAGCGTTTGGCATATTCTTTGTTAATTTTAACCGCTTGTTCACGTAATTTTGTCAGGACTGCTGGTTTTCTCACTGCTTTGCAATCCCATTGACCAGTAATAGAAACGCCTAACAGTCTTTCATCCTGGCAATTTTTACTCCACTCTTTAGACAAATAGGGGAATTTATCTAATGTAGCTTGATAAGTTCCTAAAATAGTAGCCAGACGTAATTTACGTTGCAAAGTTTTTTCGGTGTCTTCGGCTCGAGCTACGATTTCAGAGAGATTACAAAAACCTTTTGAGCGCAAGATGATCTCGCCGCAAGGGTTAGTGCCGATAATCCCAACGATTTTATCTCCAACAAAGTCCTTCTTTTTCTTTAAAAAATTAATACGTCTTGTTGGCAAGCTTGTTGCAAGGCCGCTGCGATTGAAAATACCGCGTTCGCCAGAACCACTTTTCATCAATGCTAGCCATTCTTCCATAAATTCTTTGTTTGTTGGTTTGTCGACATAAACGGCAGAGTTGTTGGCCATGCCACGTTGTGGATCGGTATAATAAAACAAACCCTTTTTGGCATCACGCAAATCCGCGTCATCCAGGTCAGACAAGGAAATCATAGCGCTGCGTCGAACGCCACCAGCAACGACAATTTCACCGATCTTACATAGAACATCATGCGCATCAAGATTAGAAAGACGACGACCTTGACGGCGTAAAATTCTTTCGCGGGCAAAGTCTAACAACGAACGTAATGGGTCTGGGCCTGAGCTTTTGCCGCCCATGGTTTTTAATCTAGCGCCGGCAGGGCGTAATTTGGAATAATCAAATTTAATGTCTTTACCGTCATACCAGGCTTTTAAGCCTAAATGCAATGCATCACACCAGCCTTCTTTGCTATCTTTAATCACATGAGCTTTTAAAATCTTGCCGGTTTGACGTTTAATGATCGGTAGCGATTGAATGTTTGCGCTTTCGACCGAAAAACCAACACCGGTTCCGCACATAGAAATGTACATAACTTCAGCAAAGTCCTTAAGACAGGAGGGAGCAATATAAGAGCAATTATAAGCGCAAATATTAGTGGCGCGCGCGGCTTTGCCGGCAAATTGCAGCAAGCGCATTGAAGGCATAACCTCTTGTTTCAAAATGGCTTCGCGAATTTCGGCGTATTCTTTAGCGGTTAATTTATTTTTAAGATTTTCGCGCATAAAGTCCATATAGCGATCCACAGTTTCGATCCAAGTTTCGCGGCGTTGCTCATTTTCAACCCAACGCGCATAAGTTCGCAAGTAAACTAATTCACTCAAAGTATTACGAAAATATTTTTTGCTTTCTTCGGCTAGCTTTTTCACATGATCAGGAACATGACCTTTTTGACGACGTTCTTCGGCGCGCTTTTCACGATATAAGATATAAGCTTTGGCGGTTTTGGGAAATTTATTTAAAATTAAAGCCTTTTCGACCGCATCCTGAATTCCTTCAACCGCAGGTACAAATGTTTTATGCCTCTTACGAATTTCGTTTAGCTCTTCAATAACCTTGTCGCAAATTAACTTAGCATCTTTTTTTGACCCTTCTTCATTAGCCTTCATGGCTTTGAAGATAGCGTTGGTAATTCTTACAGCATCAAATTCGACTACCGAGCCATCACGTTTTTGAATTTTATCAACAAGTATTTTCATGTTATCCCTCACAATGTGATAATTTTTTTACAGTTACAAAAGAACCCCAAATGACCGCCATCCAGACAAGATTCCCTAATAAAGCGTTGCGCAGAAATGGCAAAGCTAGAGCATAGCAGCTTATTAAACCGGCAACAGTATGCGGATAAAAACCAGTCAGCCACACGCCAAAATTAGTCCAGAGCCAGAAACCTAAGCTAAAACTTAGCAAATATGTTAGAAGTTTTTTGGCCGAAGGATTGTTGCCTAGCTTAGTACTGCTGATTAAGACCATGGCAGCAAAGCCGCTATAGGTAAACAAAGACCATGAACTCAAAAATGGGTGGCCGCTAATATGGGCTAATAAAAAATCTGATATGGCCAGTAATAACAGCATCGCCGGTAAAGCTATATATTTTGGTAATTTTGATCCCGAAAACATACATAAATTGGTGACAGGAGTAAAGTTAGCTGGGTGTGGTATAATTCGTGCTAATACTCCGATTGTCAGATAAAACCATACTAGTTTGCTACGCGGTTTGTTCATGTTTTTCCTCCATAAAACGTGCTGTTATAAATAACCAATCACTTAATCTGTTTAAATATGTCTTTATTGTCTTGTTTGGTTTAAGTTTTACTACCTGTCTCTCAGCCCGACGGCAAACAGTTCTGGCTACATGTAAATGTGCAGTTGTTTTGTTGCCATCAGAAATTATAAACTCATTAAGGGGTAGCAAACTGAAATTCATCTCGTCAATTTCTTGTTCCAAATTCCTTACATTTATCATTGTAATCGTTTCTGTTTCAGAGGCAAGGGCTATTTGTGAATTTAATAACATTAATTCTTGTTGAACACGCACAAGTCTTGTGTGGACTGGGTTTGTGTGATTGATATATGCGGCTGCCAGGCCAAGAAAGGCATTGAGCTCGTCGACACTGCCGCAAGTTTCGATGCGCTCCGAATCTTTGGAAACCAACGAGCCATCTGCTAATGATGTGGTGCCGTTGTCTCCGGCTTCAGTATATATTTTTGTCATTTATCTTCCTTGATAGTGTTTTTTAAAACGTACAGCACATCAAGTGCTTCACGAGGTGACATATTATCCGGATTAATCTTATTAAGTGCATCTGTTAGCGGATGTGGTTTTGGTTCAGCAAACAAATCATGTTGCACTGTTGGTGTAATTGGTTCGACCACATTATTTTCTAGTTCATATAATTTCTGTTTAGCTAGCTTGACAACAGAGTGGGGCACGCCTGCCAACTGTGCTACTTGTAATCCGTAACTTTGATTAGCTGGACCTTCTTTGACTGCATGTAAGAAAATAATCTTATCTTCGTATTCAGTGGCATCAAGATGAACATTGGTTATATGCGGAATTAGTTCAGGCAAAGTCGTGAGCTCAAAATAATGGGTAGCAAATAATGTCATAGCTTTAATATCTGTGGCAAGATGCGCTGCCGATGCCCATGCTAATGAAAGGCCATCAAAAGTGCTGGTGCCACGGCCGATCTCGTCCATTAAAACTAAACTGTTGGCAGTAGCATTGTGCAAAATATTGGCGGTTTCTGTCATTTCTACCATGAAAGTTGAGCGACCGCTGGCCAGATCATCAGCTGCGCCAATGCGGGTAAATATTCTGTCAACTGGGCCAATGGAGGCTTTTTCTGCTGGGACGAAACTGCCGATATGTGCTAATAACACAATTAATGCAGTTTGCCGCATATAAGTAGATTTTCCGCCCATGTTGGGGCCGGTAATAATGAGCATGCGCCTCTCATTATCTAAGCAGGTATCATTTGGCACAAATGGTTCATCAATAACTTGTTCTATGACAGGATGACGTCCAGCTTCAATATGTATACCTAATTCTGAGGTAAATTCAGGCCGACACAAGCGCAAAGCAACGGCGCGCTCAGCTAAATTATTTAACACATCTAATTCACTTAATGCAGTTGCGCTGGTTTGAAGTACTTGCAAATGTTCAGCCAGTTTGTCTAACAATTCTTCATATAAGAATTTTTCGCGGGCCAGGGCGCGACTTTTACTGCTCAGAGCTTTGTCTTCGAATTCCTTTAGTTCTGGTGTGATAAAGCGTTCAGCATTTTTTAGAGTCTGGCGACGGATATATTCGGTTGGAGCTTTTTCGGATTGAGCGCGAGAAATTTCAATGTAATAACCATGCACACGATTATAGCCGACTTTTAAGGTTGCAATGCCAGTACGCTGTTTTTCGCGTGTTTCTAAAGCTACTAAAAATTCGCCGGCATTTTCACTGAGCTGTCTTAGTTCATCTAACTCATCATCATAGCCGTTCGCAATGACACCACCATCACGAATTACCACTGGCGGATTGTCAATTATAGCTTGTTGTAATAATTTTAATAGTTCAGGAAAGACATTAATTTGTTTAGCTAATGTTTTGATTTTATTAGAATTAAATATAGACAATTGTTGTTGAATTTCTGGCAAAATAGCAAACGCATTACGTAATTGCATCAAATCACGCGGACGAGCAGAACGCAATGCAATGCGCGCAATTATACGTTCGATGTCGCCAATTTGGCGTAACAAGTCATGTAAATCAGAATAATTTTGTTGTTGGACAATGTTATCAATCACTTCATGACGTTCGCTTAATAGCTTATGATTTTTCAGTGGACTTGTCAGCCAACGACATAACAAACGGCTGCCCATAGGTGTGGCTGTTTGATCATAGATTTCAACTAATGTATTATCTTGGCCGCCGCGTAAATTGGTAATGATTTCCAAGTTACGCAGACTGATAGCATCTATAATAACTTTATCGTCATGATGTTCTACTTGCAGGCTGTTAATATGCGGCAAGGCGGTGCGTTGTGTGTCTTTGACATATTGTAATAGGCAGCCGGCAGCAGTGATAGCGACAGTCAAGTTGTCGCAACCAAAGCCGCTTAAATCGCGAGTATTAAATTGTTGAGTTAATAGTCGAACAGCTGTTTCAGGTTCAAATTCCCACGGTGGGCGTTTTCTGACACCAGGCAAATCAGGCCACAAAGATAAATCCAGATCTTCATGCACCAACGTTTCAGCTGGTTTTAAACGCGCTAATTCAATATTTAAAGCGGCTATATCAGGGACTTCTGAAACCTGAAAGCGACCGCTGGTGATATCTAAAGCGGCAATGCCAAAAGTTTGTTCGTGCTGATTTATAGCTACTAACAGGTTATCACGGCGGTTATCTAATAATGCTTCATCACTAATGGTTCCAGGTGTGATAATGCGGGTAACTTCGCGGTGGACAGGTCCTTTAGATGTTGCAGGATCACCAACTTGTTCACAAATGGCAACAGATTCTCCGGCTTTAACTAATTTAGCCAGATAATTTTCAACTGCGTGATAAGGAACTCCAGCCATCGGAATCGGTTTGCCGGCAGATTGACCGCGCGCTGTAAGAGTAATATCCATTAATTTCGCGGCTTTATGAGCATCGTCATAGAATAATTCGTAAAAATCACCCATGCGATATAACAGCAGAATATTGGGATGTTCAGCTTTAATACGTAAATATTGTTGCATCATCGGGGTATGATTTTCCATGGTAAAAGTGTAGCAAAATAATAATTATGATGCTAGGATTCTAACTATTAAAATAGGATAAAAAATGAAGCATGACTTCGAAAAAGTAGCCAAGGAACTAGGTGAGACACTAGAGCGCAGGCAACTAACGCTAACAACAGCAGAATCTTGCACAGGCGGCATGGTGTCCGAAGTTGTAACTTCAGTTTCAGGAAGCGCAAGTTGGTTTGAACGTGGCTTTGTAACCTACAGTAATCAAGCTAAGCAGGAGATGCTGGATGTTCCAGCCGAGACCTTAAAAGAATTTGGTGCAGTCAGTGAACAAGCAGCTATAGGAATGGCCAAAGGTGCATTAGAACACAGTCATGCTTCTGTCAGTATCGCTGTAACCGGAATCGCTGGCCCAACTGGCGGGACCGATGAAAAGCCAGTCGGAACAATCTGTTTTGCTTGGGTCCTCAAAGATGGTTTTCTAAAATCTGAAAAAAAACATTTCGATGATGATAGAAACAATATCAGATTGCAGGCAACCGAATATGTATTGCAACAATTAATCGCATTTTTAAATTAAAATAATTTTTGTGTAGGGGTGGGCCCCTGTGCCTACCCGTTATTGAACATGGTGCGAAAATATTTTGGGCAGACACATAGGTCTGCCCCTACAATTAAACATGAGAATACCCCTAATCATCAACATTTTCCGTAGGGGCGGACCTATGTGTCCGCCCATGTCAAAAATAATAAAATTACTGTATTTCTTTATGCCTATTTATGTAATAATATTACCCTTATAAATAATTCGAACTTGGAGTGAATAAAGTGAGTGAAGATAATCGTCAAAAAGCATTAGATGCAGCATTAAGTCAGATAGAAAAACAATTTGGGAAAGGTTCGATAATGCGTATGGGTGATACTGGTGTCATTAAAGATATCGGTACTATTTCTACCGGATCTCTAGGTTTAGATATTGCTCTCGGAATTGGTGGCTTGCCACGTGGCAGAGTAGTTGAGATTTATGGCCCAGAAGCTTCGGGTAAAACTACTTTAACTTTGCAGGCTATTGCCGAATGTCAAAAACAAGGCGGCACGGCTGCATTTATTGATGCAGAGCATGCTTTAGATCCAATTTATGCTGGCAATATTGGTGTCAATGTTGATGATTTATTAGTCTCGCAGCCTGATACTGGTGAGCAGGCCTTGGAAATCACTGATATGCTAGTAAGATCCGGTGGGATTGATATGTTGGTTATTGACTCGGTTGCAGCTTTAACGCCTAAAGCTGAAATCGAAGGCGAGATGGGTGATCAACACATGGGCTTGCAGGCAAGATTGATGTCACAAGCTCTGCGCAAACTAACTGCCAATATCAAACGTTCTAATACTTTAGTTGTCTTTATCAATCAAATTCGCATGAAGATTGGTGTTGTGTTTGGTAATCCTGAAACCACAACCGGTGGTAACGCTCTTAAATTTTACGCTTCAGTACGTTTAGATATTCGTCGTACTGGCAGTATCAAAAAAGGCGATGAAATTATTGGCAATGAAGTGAAAGTAAAAGTAGTCAAAAACAAAGTTGCACCACCATTTAGAATTGCTCATTTCGATATTATTTATGGCGAGGGGATTTCGCGTCATGGCGAATTGATTGACATGGGTGTTGAGCATGGCTTAATAGAAAAAGCCGGAGCTTGGTATAGCTATAATAGTGATCGTATTGGCCAAGGCAAAGATAATGTCAGGAAGTTTTTGAAAGATAATCCTGAAATAGCCCAAACCATTGAAACACAATTGCGAGATAAATTGCTTAATGCCAAACAGCCACAAGCAGAAGCTTAGACAAAAAGCCCTGGACTTGCTTGCAAGGCGCGAGCATTCGCAGCTTGAGTTAAAGCAGAAATTAATTGCCCGTGATTTTGATACAGCTGAAGTTGATGCAGTCATTTACAAATTAGCTTCTGAGCATCTGCAGAGTGATGAGCGTTTTACTGAAAATTACATAAGGTCTCGCGCCCGTAAAGACTATGGTCCGATACGCATTCAGCAGGAATTACGAACAAAAGGCATTGAGGCTGCAATTGATTTCAATAATCAGTCATGGTTTGAAAATGCCAGAAGAGCAAAACTGAAGAAATTCGGTAATTCTATTCCTCAGGATTTACAAAGTCGGGCAAAACAAGTAAAATTCTTGCAATATAAAGGGTTTACGCATGACCAGATAAATTATGCACTTGAGGAGAAATGCCGTGAAAACTGATATTATTAGACAAACTTTTTTGAATTACTTTGCTGATAATGGCCATACTATCCTAGACAGCAGCTCGTTAATACCGGATAAAGATCCAACTCTATTATTCACTAATGCTGGTATGAACCAGTTTAAAGATGTGTTTTTGGGCCAGGAAAAAAGGGATTATAAGCGTGCAACAACGTCGCAGTGCTGTGTTCGCGCTGGCGGTAAACATAATGACCTAGAAAACGTTGGGTTTACGGCGCGGCATCATACCTTTTTTGAAATGCTAGGAAACTTTAGCTTTGGCGATTATTTTAAGCGCGAAGCTATTCAGTTTGGCTGGAAGTTTTTAACCGAGATATTAAAGCTTCCAAAAGAAAAATTGTGGGTTACGGTTTACGAAGATGACGATGAGGCGGAGGAAATTTGGCTAAAAGAAATAAAAGTTGATCCTAAGCGTGTTACTCGTTGTGGAGCTGAAGATAATTTCTGGGCTATGGGTGACACTGGACCGTGCGGACCATGCAGCGAGATTTTCTATGATCACGGCGAAGAAGTAGCCGGTGGACCACCAGGATCTGAAGATGCCGATGGCGATCGCTATGTTGAAATTTGGAACTTGGTGTTCATGCAATTCAATCGCACAGCCGATGGTAAACTTACGCCATTACCAAAACCATCGATTGATACCGGCATGGGTTTAGAGCGCATCGCTGCAATTATGCAGGGAGTTCATAGTAATTATGAAATTGATATTTTTAAGAATTTAATCAAAGAAATAAAGAAACTTACTAAAGTAAAAGATAAGCATAATCCGTCGTATAATGTTATTGCAGATCATATTCGCTCTGCAGTATTTTTAATTACTGATGGAGTTAAGCCTTCAAATGATGGTCGTGGCTATGTGTTGCGACGTATTATTCGTCGTGCCATTCGTCATGGCAATAAATTGGGTGCAGAAGCGCCATTTTTCTACAAGCTCGTGGTGGCAGTTGTGGCAGAAATGAGTGAGGCTTATCCTAAAATCAAAAAAGCTCAGCGTCATATTGAGCATGTACTACAGGCTGAGGAAAAACAATTTGATACAACATTAGAGCAAGGCCTGAGAATTCTCAAAGAAGAAATGGCTATGGTTGTTGATAATGTTATTTCTGGTGAGGCTGTATTTAAGCTTTATGATACGTATGGGTTTCCAGCTGATATGACTCGCGATATAGCGCGTGAGAATGATTTGGAGATTGATGAACAGGGTTTTACCCGCGAAATGCTGAAACAACGTGAACAGTCGAAAAAACAGCAAAAATTCACTGTCGACTATAGTAAAGTAATTCAATTAGAAACTAAAACTAAGTTTTTAGGTTATGAGCAATTAGCGTGTGATGCTAAAACAATAGCCCTGATCCATAAAGGTGAAAAAGTAGAATTTTTACGTACTGGAGATGCTGGAGCTGTGGTTTTGGATGTTACGCCTTTTTATGCTGAAGCCGGTGGCCAAGTTGGTGATATTGGCAGAATCAACACGCCGAATTCATGTTTTCATGTTACTGACACGCAAAAGCGCGGTGATGTTTATTTTCATTACGGGTATGTTGATGATGGATCAGTGCAAGAGGGTTTTGCTGTTACTGCAGAAGTTGATTCGCAGCATAGGCATACTGTGGAATTAAATCACTCAGCTACACACTTATTACACGCGGCACTAAGACAAACATTAGGCGAGCATGTCGAGCAGAAAGGTTCTTTGGTGACGTCAGAAAATTTACGCTTTGATTTTTCTCATCTAGAGCCGGTGACAACAGAGCAGCTGCTTGAAGTAGAAAAAATTGTTAACGCTCAAATTCGGCTTAATTTTTCTGTCTGCACTCAATTAATGGGATTGGCGCAAGCTAAAACTACAGGAGCCATGGCTTTATTCGGGGAAAAATATGCTGGAGAAGTTCGGGTGGTGAATATGGGTGAATTTTCGACTGAATTATGCGGTGGAACTCATGTTGCAGCTACAGGTAGTATCGGCGTGTTTAAAATCACTAGCGAAAGCGGCATTGCTGCGGGAATTAGAAGAATTGAAGCGATTACAGGCGAACATGCTTTAGGGTATTTTCAGAAACTGGATATGAATATCAAAACCGCTGCACGAATGCTGAAATCCGAGCCACATCATCTAGTAGAGAAATTACAGCAAATGCTAGAATACGAGAAAGCAAATGAAAAACAGCTACGCCAACTTAAAGCGCGTTTGACCAGTATAAAAAGTAATAACCTGACAGCGAACGCCAAAGAAATCAATGGCATTAACGTCATTTCAGCAAAATTAGACAGTGCAGATATGCCAACATTGCGTAGTACCATAGATGAATTAAAACACAAACTAGATCCAGCTATCATATTGTTAGCGACAGTTGTAGACAATAAGATTCTAATAGCAGCCGGAGTCAGTAAAAGTGTGTGTGATCAATTCCATGCCGGCAAACTAATGCAATATGTCGTGGCGCAATTAGGCGGTGAGGGCGGCGGCCGACCTGATATGGCTCAAGGCGGCGGAATAGAGGTACCAAAACTTGATGCCGCATTGAAGTCAGTGTTTAATTGGACTAAGAAGCAATAATCTACAGCATGAGATAACATGAAAACACTGCCTGAAATCAATGATAAAAATAAGCTGAAATCGGAGTCCAGGTATAATTTAGAGCAGCGTTTAGACTCAATCATAGATAGTGTGGCAGGAAACCATTGGTGGAAAGATTTAGATGGTCATTATCTAGGTTGCAATAATAATGTTGCCAAAACTCTTGGAACCACAATAGATGATATTGTGGGGAGAACAGATTATGAACTACCGTGGGCTGGTCAGGCAGATGAGCTTGTTCAAAACGATAAAAAAGTAATAGCGGAAGGCATAACTATTAGACAAGAAGAGCAGGTCGCGACTAAATCTGGAAAAATACTCACATTCTTAGTCACTAAATCACCTCTTAAAAATGCGGAAGGCAAGATCATTGGCACTATTGGCAACTCAATTGATATTACACACATCAAAGAAATGGAGCAAAAGCTTAAGCGAGCAAAAGAGCTAGAAGCAAAATCCCAGAACGCCAAGATTCAGGGCATGATGGAAATAGCTGCGGGGATTGCACATGAAATCAGAACTCCGCTAATATCAATTCAATTTGCTACTGATGCTAAAGAATATATGGATCGTTTAATTGCAGGATACAAAATGGCTGAGGAAGCCGGTTTGCCGGTTACTAGCATCCGGCCTAGTCACATGCAAGGCTTAACAACAATCTTTCAAAGCATTGATAAAGAAGCTCAAGAAGCAATGCAAATTATTGATATGTTTTTGAATAATTTGAAAGCAACGGTTAAGGAAGCGGATACAGGCGATTACCAGCTATGTTCTATTAAGGAATCAATTAAAACTGCTTTAGCGCGCTATCCTTTCGAGGCTGGATACAAAAAACTCGTACACTATAATGATACTGATGATTTTAAATTTTATGGAGTTAGTTTGTTGGTGCAACACATTATTTTTAATTTGATGAAAAATGCGTTGTATTATGCCAGCTGCAAGCCTGGGGCAAAAATCTGCATTTGGCCTGAACATGGCGATACTGGTAATTACTTACATTTCAAAGATACAGGACCAGGTGTTTCGGAATATGACCAAAAACACATTTTTGACTTTGGTTTTAGTAAACGCAAAGATGGCTCGGGTTTTGGCTTAACTTATTGTAAGACCACGATGCAGCAAATGGGTGGGAGTATTGAAGTTAGCTCAGAGCTAGGCAAATACACAGAATTTGTGTTGGTTTTTCCTAAATATGTAGATTAACGAGAATAATTGATATTTAAATAAAGGTACTAATATGAAAATGGAATTAATCCAATCGCTGACCAACAACTTTGAGTCTTATGCCAATAAAACTGAAAATGATGTGGAGTTTTGGCTGGCGAGAGATTTGCAAACACTGCTCGGCTATGAAAAATGGGATAATTTTAAAAGCGTTATTTCCAAAGCGAAAATTGCATGCGACTTATCTGGGCATAAAGTTTTTGACCATTTTGCCGACGTCGGGAAAAAGGTTGATCTTGGTTCTAAAAGCCAACGAGAAGTTTCTGATTTTATGCTTACACGCTATGCCTGCTATCTTATTGCACAAAATGGTGATTCACGAAAAGAAGCGATTGCTTTTGCTCAAACATATTTTGCCGTTCAAACTAGAAAATTTGAGATTATCGAAAAACGGCTTTTAGAATCAGAAAGAATATCTGCACGCAAGAAGCTTGCAAACACTGAAAAAGAACTTTCGGGAGTAATTTTTGAAAAAACCGGTAGTGACAGAAATTTTGGAATTATTCGCAGTAAAGGTGATAAAGCATTATTTAGTTATACAACCAAACAAATGAAAGACAAGTGGAAAGTCCCAAAAGGCAGGGCTTTAGCTGATTTTGCGCCGACGATTATTTTAAAAGCTAAAGATTTTGCAACTGAAATTACCATTTTTAATGCCAAAGCCAATAAAATGCAGAACGAACAGCAAATTTCAAGTGAACATGTCACTAATAATCGAAGTGTTCGTAATACTTTACTTGAGAGAGGCATCAAGCCTGAAAATTTACCAGTAGATGAAGACATTAAAAAAGTAGAAAGAAAACTCAAATCCGAAAACACAAAAGGATTAAAAGATTTAAGTAGACTGGAGTCGACATAAATGTGTAACCTAAGACTTAATGTGACGGTATATTTTAGAGAGACAATGAAAAACAAATGTTTTGTGATACGTTAAATTCCATATTAATACATAGCCATATAATAGGTTATATTCTATCCACCCTGTTGGGCGTTTTGGTTGGCGGTTACGCCACATACCGTTTTGATGAAAAACGCAACAAAAATATTGCAAAAGACAAGGCTTTTATTGCAGCAATTTTAATACGCTTTTGGTTAATAGAATTAATTAGTCAACTAACAGATCTTGATATAAAGCTAAGAAATAGGCTGGCGCTAATTCCGAAAGTGTTAAATGATTTAGAAGTTATGAATACACAAGAAAATGATGAAATGAGAAAACGTGAAATTAGTAGCGTGTGCGATAAGTTTGATTTAACAGAAAACCCCTTTTATCTCGACCACACACTAATTAAAGACTTATGCTCACAACACAAGAAATACTCAAAAGAATTAGAAATAATATTGCAAGATTTAAGTACGTCTGAAAATTTATATCGAAAAGGGATTAGAGCAAAATCAATTTTTAATGATTTTAAATATGGAGCGTTAGTTTTAAATCGTGAATCATCTCAGATGGTTAAAACTGATTTAAAGGCATTCTTGAATTCATTGAAAAGCGATACATTTATTCCAACTTGGCTAAAGTTGATTTCTGACTCACAAAAGCAAATTGAAGGGGTGTTTGAAAAATTTCAAGAACACGTTTGCAAGCCTCTCGGAATTAAGCAAATACGTCTAGGAGGACCAGTTAAGACAACGGATTTGATCAAAGAAGATACGTCATACTACACTTAGCCGCTAAATCAAGGCTAAAACAGTGGGTGATCGCTTCTGCAAGGTTAGTTATGGATGCGAACTCTTAGCCACAACTAAATCAACACCAGTAAGCTGCACTATTCTTAACAACAACCTCACCAACCTTAACAGGCGATGTTAATTTAACATCTGGCAAAACATCCATGAACGTAAAGATCGTTTCTTTAGGAAAGGAAGAAAGAGGTATGTTTTGAATAGTGAATTATTCTTCTTAGCGAAATCAAAATCACATAGTCATGTTTTTCATCTGAATCCAAAATGATTTCACTGGCTTTTTAAAGCCTTTGCCTAAGTAAATGGGCTTATTATTATAAGTCATAGTATATTTGTTATAGGTTTTACCTACTACTGAGACTTCTGCAAAAAGGCCCTTAATAGATTTTAAAGCTTGTGCATCATAACCTACAATAATAACGTTTGAGCCTATTGCTAAATTCCTAGGGCCCCAGACATAGTATTGGTCGTGTCCGCTAATCGGAATTGGAAGCTTATACATCTTGCTGTAAAAATAAATTGCGCTTGCTTGTGAATAAGAGCGAGTTAGGATAACAGTTTTTGCTCTCTCATCTGGTGGCAATGAATAATATACTTGCGCTACGTCAGCCGTCATTTCTTTCCATCCAAAAGTATCGGCAAACCATTGAGGTAAAATAGTCGGAGTGTCATACTTTATTGTTAATTCAGCTTTGCCTAAGAATTTTATATATTTTCCTGCAAGATTTGGTGGTAGAACAGGGCGCATATATGGAACCAACATCAAGCCAGTTGCAATAATTAATATGAAATAAATGGTTTTTAAGCTTGGTTTTAGCATTTTTTCGAGAAATATTGAGCCGCCTGCTAATAAAACAAAGTAAAAAGGCGTAATAAAATAGAATTTTACGTGGGTTATTAGGCATAAAATAAGAATAAAAATATAAGTTAATCCTATAAGTCTAAAGCGCCTGCCTGTTTTGTTAAAGATAAAATAGTATAAGCCTGCTGCCCAGATTGGAAAGCTTAATGGGTTCATCACAATTATTTGATCTTTGATAAATTGCCAAAATCCGAAAACGCCAGTGCTGCTATAAGCTAAGGCTTTGGAATAACCAGCGAAATATTCAATCGTCAAAAAATCATGAGTTGCTATCCAAATCAAATAAGGCGATGCAATTAATAAAGCAATTACACCTCCGAGCCAGAATTGGTAGCACCGAAAGTATTTTCTTTGCGAAACAAAAAGTAGAGCAACAGTCAAACCGGCGCCTAACCAGAGAATATCAAACTTAGATAGCAATCCAAATCCAGCTGCTACACCAAAATAAATCCAATATTTTTTATTTTCTGAAAGCAACAGTAGCACAATAAAGTATATTGCCAAGACCCAAAACAAGTTATTAAAACAGTCATAAGTCAGTAGTGAAGCGTGACTGACGTACATGGGCGATAAAACTAGAGCAATTAAAGCTAGGCTTTGGGCGAACAAACCGCCGCCCATTTTTTTCACAGTAATACTTGTTATAATCAGGGTGATTATTCCTGTGATTGCTGCTAAAAGATGTATAGCAAATAGTGAATCACCAAATAAAAACCGAAATATTGCTAGGAAAAACGGCATTAACGGGGGAACATCAACATATCCAAAGGCAATATTTTTACTTAATGCTATGTAATACAGTTCATCACCAAAATAACCATAATGTATTGGTAATAGACTGATAATAAGAGACAAAAGGATTATGAATAGTAATATTAAAGTTCCTTTTTGCTTGAGAATATCTTTGATGTGTATTATGTTAATTTTCCTTGTCATGGGTATGCAGTATAACAGAATGGGGTCATCATGTCTTGAATTGTGAATTGTTTTTCTCGAAAAATAAGTAAGTTCGCACAAACAATTCACAATTCAAGACATGACCCCGTTGATAAAATTATATGCAATATGCATATATTATTGTTGATTTATTTGAATATTTGGTGTAATATTATAATTAACTATGTGCAGGAGTATATGAAATGAAAAATGAAGAATATATAAGAAAGTTGAGGCAGCTATCTCGAGAACTCATCCGTGAGCTAGGAATATTGCAGCTGAATCAGGATCAGGCTGGCAAAACGCCAAGGCACTGGCATGCACTGATTGAAATTAATCAGGCAGCGGGGATCACCATCAAAGGGTTGAGTGAAATACTTCTGTTGTCATTTTCTGCAACATCTCGAGTCGTAGATGCGTTAGTGAAAAAAAACATGGTAGAAACACGCGAAGGTTTAGATAAGCGGGAGAAACGGCTGTATTTAAAAAATAAAGGAAAAGACGAAATCAAGAAAATAGATGAATTTTCGAACCGACCAATTGAAGGCGCAATAGCATTTATGGATGAGTGGGATAAAAAAGAATTGCTGATCTCTCTGGGAAAATATTGTGAGGCGTTGAAAAAGAACCGATTGGAGCGAGAAGAAATAAAAGTCTTAACATTGCCAAGTTCGCGAACGATACGCAAACAGGTGCGAGCAATGATCGAGAAGATTCAAATAAAGGAATTTTCGATTCCGATAACGGATGAGATTAATATCAGCATCATGAGAGCAGAAGAAACCTACCATTTTGAAGGAAGCTGTAATTTTTGGTACGTCGTCAATGCTGCAGGAGAGATTGTGGGTTCTATAGGATTGAAACGGATAAATAGAGACAGTGTGGAATTAAAGAAAATGTTTGTGGATGCACGGTATCGAGGGCAGGGCGTCGCGCAGAAATTGTTGAAGAAAGCAGTTCTTGCTGCTGCAAAGCATAAATTTAAGTGGATTTATTTAGGAACAGTGAACGTGCTCATGGGAGCACAGCGATTCTATGAAAAAACGGGGTTTGAACAGATTGTAAAAAAAGCATTACCTGAGCAATTTGAGGTGTGTCCGGTGGACAGCGTATTTTTTAAAGGTGACGTAAAAAACATTACGGATGCGAATTCTTAGTCGCAACAAAACTACGGTGTCAAGTCTTGACATTTGACACCAAGTTTCTTGCAAAGACAGATACTTTAGCTTACGGATGAGAATTCTTAGTTGTGACTATATCAACACCAGTATCTGCTACATTCTTAACAACCACATCACCTACTTTCACGGGTGCTTGGAGTTTTACGTCAGATAAAACATCCATGATGGCGAAGATCTTTTCTTTGGGAATTGGATCTACGGTTTTGACTGGTATAACCGGATGCATATGGCCTTCGATAGCTACAGTGCTAGTGACAATGCGAGTTGGCGCGGTCATTTCTTCAATGCCATATTTTTCGCCGCGCGGACATTTATTGCCAGTGACTTTATAGGTGTCGCCGGATTTTTCTACATGCAGGGTGCAGCCGATAGGGCAGCAAATACAGGTCATTTCTTTCATTCTGTCACCTTTATTAATATTTCTGTGCCTGGATTATCTACTAAATCCTGTTTCTTGATGGCGAAACTAATCATTTCAGCCGGTAAAAATTTGATTTCTTTTTTCTTGGCAATTAATTTATCGCCTAAATAGGCATGGATTATTTTGTTGGCATAAACATTTTTGACACGCATATAAACTCTGACTTCATCTTCAATATTGTTTATATTTATATGTTGAGGTACAACATAGCCAAGACCTTCTCCAGCAACAGTTTTATGGGTCACACCATTATTAAATTGATTATATATATATTGCGCGGCGCCAATTCCTGCCAATGCGCCTTCTTCACTAACAAAATCAACTAAATCATGCACCTGTAACACATTACCACAAGCAAAGACGCCATCCATGCTGGTTTGACGTAATTCGCCAACAACCGGTCCGCTGGTTCTTTTGTCTATGTCGATATCAGCTATGCGCGTAATTTCATTCTCAGGAATTAAGCCAACTGATAATAGTAGGGTATCGCACTCGATAAATTTCTTAGAATCTGGAATCGGTTGTAATTTATTGTCAACTTTGGCAATAGTTACGCCTTCAACGCGTTTGTTGCCATGAATTGCAACGACTGTATGGTTTAATAATAGCGGAATATCGTAATCGTCGAGACACTGGACAATATTGCGAGTTAGGCCATTTGAAAATGGCAGAATTTCCAGAACTGCTTCGACTTTAGCTCCTTCAAGAGTCATACGTCGTGCCATAATTAGGCCAATATCGCCAGAACCTAAAATGACCACTTTTTTGCCTGGCATGTATCCTTCCATGTTGATTAGTCTTTGGGCAGTGCCCGCGGTGTAGACTCCAGCTGGGCGACTACCTTGAATATTAATGGCTCCGCGAGTACGTTCTCGGCATCCCATTGCTAATACTATAGCTCTGGCTTTAATTTTAACGTAACCATCTGTGGTGTTGACAGCGTGTACTATTTTATCCTTGTCTATTTTGATGACCATAGTGTCAAGCATGAAGTTTATATCAGTTTGCTCAGCTTCTGCTTGAATGCGTTCGGCGTATTCAGGACCTGTCAATTCTTCTTTAAAATGATGCAGGCCAAAACCATTATGAATGCATTGATTGAGAATGCCGCCTAATTCTTTATCACGTTCAATTACCAAAATGTTTTTAGTACCAAGTTGGCTAGCGGCAACTGCTGCAGCTATACCTGCCGGGCCACCACCAATAACAATTAAATCGTAGTTTTTCATTTGTTGTTACCCAATGCTCTTTTAGTTCGACCCATTACCAGTTCTGAGCCTTTACCTTTCTTGGTTATTTTATCTATATTTATATTTAACGCATCCGTCATTATTTCCATAACTCTTGGAGTGCAAAAGCCACCTTGGCAGCGACCCATGCCAGCTCGGGTTCGTCTTTTTATAGCATCCAAGGAATTAATCGGTAAATTGCGGCTGCAGGCATCACGAATTTCACCCTCTGATACTGTTTCACAGCGACAAATAATACGACCATAATCTGGTTGGCAGTGTATCAAGTCTTGTAATTGTTGTTCAGTCATATTAGCAACCATATGATATGGTTTTCTATTTGGGTTAAAGTCTGATTTCTTGGTTAACTTTATCCCCGTTCCTTCAACAAGTTCTGTCACATATTCTGCAATAGCTGGTGCCGCAGTTAATCCAGGCGATTCGATTCCTGCGACATTTATAAAGCCTGGAACCTTGCTTTGTTCTATAATGAAATCACCAGTACTGGAGGCAGCTCGAATGCCGGCAAACGAAGTAATGACTTTGCGCATATCAAAATCTGGAACTGATTTTCTTGCAGCGGCGACTATTTCAGTAATGTTGTCGCTGGCTGTATCTAGATAATCTTTGTCTGAAATCGTTTCTGCATCTGGGCCGATCAGTAAATTACCATGGAATGTTTTAGTTACTAAAATACCCTTGCTGATTTCAGTAGGAGTTTGAAATATAACGCTATTAGTTAAGCGTCCTTCGTCTTTATCGAATAATAAATATTGGCCTTTACGGGGAGAAATAGTAAATTCATTTAAGCCAACCATCTGGGCGATATTATCAGCATATAGTCCGGCTGCATTAATTATGCATTTTGCGCTAATGGATTTTTGTGTGTTTGTTTTTACTATAAAAGTTTTTTGTTTTTCTATTGCTATTGCTTCAGTATTTAATTGTAATTCCGCACCATTTTGAATAGCATTTTCAGCCAGGGCAATAGCAAACTCATAGGGTGAGGTAATACCGGCGTTGGAACAATATAGTGCCACGGTGACATCTTTATTGAGATGAGGTTCTTTCGCTTTGACAAAATCGCCATCGACAATTTCGAGCTCGTTCACGCCATTTTTACGGCCATTTTTGTATATTTCGTGAATTTTAGCAGCATCTTTGTCATTAAATCCGATGACAAAAGAGCCGGTTTGAGCAAAACCAAAATGTAATTCATTATCTAGTTTTTTATACATACGATTGCCGGCAGCGCTAAATCTAGCTTTGAACGAGCCATGTTTTGCGTCATAACCGCCATGTACTATGCCGCTATTAGCTTTTGTTGTTCCGGCAGCAACATCAGATTTTTTTTCTAGCACACAGATTTTTAGCTTATATTTAGATAACTCTCTGGCAATAGCTGTGCCAATTATGCCACCACCAATAATACAAACGTCATACATAAAACTTTCCTCAGTTTGATAAATATTCGAATAATTATAATATTGTAAGTTATTGGTGTAAAATAATACACAGAATTAATAATCTATAGGTAACACGGAATGGAAAAAGCATATATAGATGGCGAATGGATAGCCGCTCAAAGCAAAAAAACTTTTCAGGTTTTAAATCCTGCAACTCAAGAAGTTATTGCAGAAGTGACTGATTGCAGTAATGTAGATGTGCAAAATGCCATAGATGCCGCTCACAAAGCTTTTGCAATTTGGAGTGATGTTAATGTTCAAGAACGTAGTGAATGTTTAAAAAAATGGGCTGACTTGATCAGGGGAAACACGAAAGATTTAGCTGTTTTATTAACTTCAGAGCAAGGCAAACCTTTGAATCAGGCAGAAACTGAAATATCCGCTGCAGCTGCTCATATTGAATGGGCGGCGGAGCAAGCCAAAAGGATTTTTGGTTATATTGCGCCGCAGTTTGATGCGAAGCTGCATAATTACGTTATCAAACGGCCGATTGGTGTTGTTGCTGCTATTACGCCATGGAATTATCCTATTGCGACCATAACTAATAAAATTGGAGCTGCTATTGCTGCTGGTTGTGCCGTAATTCTCAAACCTTCTAAGGAAACACCTCTATCTGCCTTAGCTTTAGCGAAATTAGCTCATGAGGCAGGACTTATGCCAGGTGTGTTAAATGTTATTCCGAGTAGTAATGCAGCAGCTATTGCCCACGAATTATTACAGCATGCTGATGTTCGCAAATTAAGCTTCACCGGATCAACTACAACTGGCAAACTGTTAATGCAGCAGGCAGCACAAAACGTAACCAAATTAGGTTTGGAAATGGGTGGTAACGCGCCATTTATTGTATTTGATGATGCTGATTTTGACTATGCAATTAGTGATGCAATAGCTCGAAAATTCACTAATGCTGGCCAGGTTTGTGTGGCGGCGAATAGATTTTTAATTCAAGAAACTATTTATGAGGATTTTGTTGAAGCTTTTAATATAGCTATGAACAAAATAAAAGTTGGTAATGGCCAGGATGCAGATGTCACCATGGGTCCAATGATTAATGTTGAAGCTGTAAATAAAGTTCAAAAGTTGATTGCAAGTGCTAAGAAAGCAGGAGCAAATATAGTTTGCGGTGGCAAGACACATGCTCAAGGACCTGCATTTTTTGAGCCAACTTTAATTACTGGTATTAAACCTGATATGGATATATCTTGTAAGGAAATTTTTGGTCCGGTTGCTGCCATCCAAAAATTTACCACTGAAGACGAAGCTTTGTATTTAGCTAATAACACCAATTATGGCTTAGCCGCTTATTGTTATACACGAAATTTAGCGAGAATATATCGCTTTGCGCATAAATTAGAATTTGGTTCAATTGGGATCAACACATTTCATTTTGGTGACGACACCACACCTTTTGGCGGCGTCAAGCAATCGGGAATAGGGCGTGAGGGCGGCATTCATGATGTTGACGAATATTGTGAAACTAAGACTATTGGGCTTTATAGCGGCAAATCATAAATGGAAGAAGAGCAAAAAATATCAATTTTAGGCTTTAGTATTTGGATTATTGCCTCGCTTTTTTTCTTGTACGAATTTTTCTTGCGAACTTTTCTTGGCACAGTTGCTGATCAAGTTATTACTCAACTGCATCTAACTCCAGAGCGCTTTGCTTTACTTGGTGTAGCGTATTTTATAAGTTATGGCGTAATGCAATTACCAGTTGGCATTTTAGTAGATAGGTTCGGTGTGAAATTAGTAATGCTTGTTGCCGTTTTGATTTGTTCTGTTGCAACCTTTGCCTTTGCTTGCTCCACAACTTTTATCGCAGCGTTTATAAGTCGATTCTTTATGGGATTTGGTTCCGCTTTTGCGTTTGTTTGTTTAATTGTTGTTGCGATGCGTTGGTTTCCACGGCGACATTTTGGATTATTTGCCGGATTGTCTCAGCTCATTGGCACCATGGGTCCATTATTGGCTGGTGGCCCATTACTTGATTTTATTATGAAGATGCATGAAACCTGGCGTATAGCATTGATCCAAATTGCAATCTTTGGGATAATTTTGGCGGGATTTGTGATGCTTTTTGTCAAAAACAAACCCATGAAAGCTGTAGCAGGTTTGCCAGTACAACATCATTCAAAAAAAATTACGCAACAACTAAAACAGTTGTTAACAAACCCTCAGGTATGGTTTATTGCAATATTTTCCGGCGCAGTTTATGTGTCAATTGCATTGTTAGGTGCTGTCTGGGGTACGCATTATTTAGAAACTAAAGGTTTCTCACAGGAAGCCTCAGCTTATATGGTTTCAATTGTGTGGCTGGGTTATGCAATTGGATGTCCATTGTTAGGATTTTGTTCAGACATTATGAAACGACGCAAACCGATGCTAGTTCTTAGCACAATCATGGGTTTTGGCAGCATAATCGCTATACTTTCCACCACAATGCCCAGCAAATTCGTTTTTACGCTGGCGTTTTTTGTTCTTGGCCTTGCTGCTGCAGGTCAAAATGTTGGCTTTGTTACTATTGCTGAACAAGTTGGGCCTGAAATTAAGTCAACGGCAATAGGTTTTAATAATGCCATGATTACAGTGTTTGACGCGCTTTTAGTTTCTATTGTCAGTTTGTTTATCATTTTGCCCAAGAACCATATTGTGACAAGTGCTTATGCTAGTAAGTCTTTTTCAGCCTTTTTAGTATTGCCAATTTTATATTTTATAGCATTTATTATAAGCATGTTTTGTATCAAAGAAACCTATTGTCGATCACAACAAGAACACGTAATATTAGCCCAAGAATCAGGAGAGGAAAATGCATAATTTCTTTATCGGCGAGCTTTTAGGTACCATGACACTAACATTATTTGGGTGTGGGTCTGTGGCAACAGTATTGCTCAAAAAGTCTAAAGGCGAGGGCGGTGGTTGGATTTGTATAACTACTGGCTGGGGTTTGGCAGTGATGTTAGGGGTGTTTGTTGCCCAAGCAGCAGGATCCATGCAGGCCGACATTAATCCGGCGGTTACAATTGGCAAATATTTAATCCATATTTATAACTCGCACTCGCATATTGGCATGAGAATTCTTGCACAATTGATCGGCGCATTTATTGGCGCAGTATTAGTGTGGCTCGCTTATTTCCCACATTTTAAAGCCACAGAAAACAAGCGTTTTAAGCTAGTGATTTTTGCTACTTCACCGGAAATTCGTCATCTTCCCAGTAACTTTCTCTGTGAGGTAATCGGTACATTTATTCTGGTTATAGGAGTTGGTGCTTTATTTTCCAATCAGCATATTTCTATGGGAGTAGCGCCATATTTTGTCGGCTTATTAGTTTGGGCGATTGGTTTGTCTTTAGGTGGCCCAACCGGCTATGCGATTAATCCAGCTCGTGATTTAGGTCCAAGATTAGCGCATGCGGTTTTGCCGATAAATGGCAAAGGTAGTTCAGAATGGTCCTATGCTTTAGTGCCAATCATCGCACCAATTTTTGGAGCTATTTTAGGTGCAATTGTTTGGGCTGCGTTTTTTGTGAAGTTTTAATTAATACTTTTGGATTAGCTGTCGGCTTCAACCACCGCAATAATTTTTGCATATTATCTTTGGATATTGCTACGCAGCCAGGAGTAGGGGCGTCATTGCTAATCCAGATATGCAAAAATATACAAGATCCTTTGCCAGGAACAGTAGGATGCATATTGCTGCCGATTACCAAACCCAGTTTATATGTTGCTGCATATAACGCCATCGGCTCATAACTGCGCCAGTCTGGTTTTGAAATTTTATTACTGTCGACAATTTGATTGTAAAATGTAGACTTTGGATCATCGACACACGCAGTTGTTGGTGTTATATGAATATATGGCATTTTAGTTAGCTTGTTTCCTTGAGCGGCAATGCCAAAAGCAGTAGTAATAGGAAAGATTCCTGTTGGAGTTTTATCATCGCCTTCTTGTTTAATGTTGGTAATGCCATTTTTCCCGATAACTGCCGGAAAAGCTTTGCCGTATTTATGCCAATTTAATTTGGTGTTAGCTCTTTGCCATAATTGGATTTTAGCTTGAGTTGAGTTTAGGTTTTTGACAGTTACTACTATTAATTGGCTGCTGTTTTTAAGTTGTTTACTATAAGCAATAAAATTGTTGTTTGCAAATGCACTTAAGCAATTTAGCAATAACATCAATATAGCCACTTTATATTTCATTTTGACAAGATTACAGATTGTTTTTGAGGTCTACAATAAGTTTCTTTAATAAAAAATACGCTAATAATCATAGCAATAGCGTATAAGATTGGCATCGACAAAAAAGCCACCAAAAAAGCATCTTGTGTTAATGCCACGTTGCCTTTTGGTATGATTATAAAAACACTAACTAATGGCGGTAATATGGCGCTAAATACGGCAATCATGCCATTATTTAGGCCTAATGCTGTTGATTTTACATTTGGGCCTACGTGTTCCGCTATAATCGCAAAACCAACATTTTGTCCTGCTGCAGCAATACCAAAAACAAAAAATGCCAGAGCAAATATGATTTTATTGGGAGTTCGATCAAAAATTATAAGAGAAATGCTGATTAAGCCAAGTAGTGCGCTGAAAGTTAAAGCGGGTTTACGCCGACGTATTAAATCTGAAAATAAGCCTAAAGCAGGACAGCCAATGGCATAACCAATCCAGGCAGCTGAAATCATATAAGCAGCTATTTCTTGGGTAAAACCTTTGGCCTCTAAATAATCAGTTCCCCATACGGCTCCGAGCAAGGCAATAGAGACATAAACAGACGCGGAATATAAGGCAATAAGCCAGACTTGAGGATTAGTCAAGAGACGTCTTAGTTGCAATAATAATGGTTCAGTACGTTGTATATATGTTATTTGTTTAGCATTATGTCGGGGCTTGTTTCTGACGAAAATTATAGTCAAAACGGTTAGGATTATGCCAAATGCTCCAATTTGCATCAGCGCTGCGCGCCATGTTTCATGAAATTTCAGAATTAAAGCGATCAACGGACCTCCGGCTAACAGCGGACCTAAGGTGCCAATAAATTGCGATAGGCCGGCAAAGAAGCCAAAATATTTATGCGGGAACCAGTTTAAAACTATAACTAATAAGCACACAAAAGCAAATGACGAGCCAAATCCCATAAACAATCGGCTAATGAATGCCGTTGGAAAGCCTGTGGAATTGGCAAATAAAAATGTTGCAATAGTACACAGGATCAATGCAATCGTCATAACTATTTTAACACCAAATTTATCTGCAAGGATGCCAACTGGAATTTGCATAATACCATATATTGCGAAATAAGCTGTTCCTAGTAATGCGAAGGTTTCAGCTGTGAGATGTAAATCACCAATAACTTGATGGGCGACGGTACCAACAAAAGTACGTAGAAAAAATTCATATAAGAAAAAGCCTGCAGCAATTAGCCAAATCCCTAAACCTAAGACTGAAATTTTCTTATTATTCTGTGACATAAAAGTATTAGCTATTGTTGCGCTTTGGTAGTTTGTTGGCTTTGCGTTTGCCATTCTTCAAGATGAGATGCTGCTGTTTCGAGCTCCGTAAATGTTGCTATTTGAAATATTTCCTGGCCTTCATGTACCATAGGTAAATTATTTTTCCCTACTATAACACCGTCACATGGAGCGTAAACATAATCATCCGGACTTGCGCCAAATGGGTCTTTTATTGTTGCGACCAATGAACCTTTGGAAATTTGCTGGCCAAGCTTTATTTTGGAATAAGCAATTCCGCTGGTTGCAGCGCGAATCCATTCTGTTTTTTCAGTGATACAAGCTGGTGCTTTTCTGTGTTTGATTTTGGTATCTGCAGGAAGCATTTGTAATTGTCGCATAACATTAACTATACCACGGACTCCAGCTCTTATAGCACCTTCATTAAAGCGCATCGCTTCACCAGCCTCATATAGTAAATACGGAATATCTTGTTGGCTTGCAGTTTTACGCAATGAACCCGGATCATAATCAGCATATGAGATTACGGGCGGAGCAAAAGTCTTAGCTAAATTTAATGCTTCTGCACTGTTTTTATTAATGTAGATATGAGGTAAATTGCTGTGATTAATGCTTCCGGTTCGTAAATCTATGCAATAATTTGCTTGAGTTAGGATTTTAGTAGTAAATAAATGTGCCAGACGTGAAGCATGCGAGCCTTTTTCCGAGCCAGGAAAATAACGATCTAGTTCAGAACCATCAATTAAATAATGCGAGCGTGTTATAAAGCCATAAACATTAAATACAGGAATAGTTATTAATGTTCCACGCAGTTTTTTTAACATTGATAAATTATTGAGTCGATTGATTATTTCAGTGCCATTAAATTCATCACCGTGGATTGCTGCCAATATTAATACGCATGGACCGCTTTGCTTGCCGTGTCGTACCTTGATTGGCATATATATTGGTGTAGTAGAAAAAATTTCCGGCAATGGTAGCGCTAAAGAAACATTTTCTCCTGGTTGAATAGTGGCATCACAAATCTGAATAGGATTGTTTTTCATGTGGTTATTGTAACATATGGCATTACCTCTGTATAACCTATAAAAAAAGGCCGCATATTTCAGCGGCCTTTGAATTGATGGTTTAAACTAGGTTATACACTGCCGATAGTAGCTACCATAATTGCTTTAATGGTATGCAATCTGTTTTCAGCTTCATCAAAGACAATAGAGTGTTTGCTGCGAAATACTTCATCAGTAACTTCCATTTCTTTTCGGCCATATTTTGCTTCGATATCTTTGCCTATATCAGTTTCAGTATCATGGCATGCCGGTAAGCAGTGCATAAACACCACATGTGGATTGTGTGTCGCTTTTATCATATCCATATTGACTTGATATGGTGATAGCTCTTTAATCCTTTCGGCGTATTTGGCTTCTTCACCCATCGACACCCAGACATCGGTGTAAATCGCATCGGCATTTTTTACTGCAGAGGTGATGTCATCATTTAGTTCGATTTTGCCACCAGTTTCTTTGCATATATCTTGCATTTCTTTGACTAATTTCTCATCTGGGAATAGATGTTTTGGTGCCAAGGCTACAAAATGCATGCCCATTTTAGCTGCGCCAATCATTAGTGAATTACCCATGTTGTTACGGGCATCGCCAACAAAAACAAATTTTACTTTGTGTAATGGTTTATCAACATGTTCTTTGATGGTGAGAAAATCAGCTAATATTTGCGTTGGATGATACATGTCAGTAAGGCCATTCCATACTGGCACACCAGCATGTTTGGCTAAAGTTTCCACGGTTTCTTGTTTGAATCCACGAAACTCAATACCGTCATAAAATCTACCTAAGACTTTGGCACTATCTTCGATGGATTCTTTTTTGCCGACTTGGCTATTTGAAAGAAAAGTTACATTGGCACCTTCATCATAAGCGCCAACCTCAAAGGCACAACGGGTACGCGTTGAAGTCTTTTCAAATAATAAAACAATGTTTTTACCAGCAAGAGTGTTACCTTTGATTCCAGCACGTTTTTTTGCTTTAAGATCATGAGACAAATCCAACAGATATTGGATTTCAGCAGATGTGAAATCTTTTAACGTTACAAAATGTCTTCCTTTTAAATTTACAGGCATAATAAATTCCTCCAATTAATAATATGTAATTTCTTTTGCGCCATCTACAACACGTGTTCCTGAATTACCAGTAATTATATCAGCTAATTGAGCTAATTGACCAATTGCTGCAAAGTTGCCGGTTTTTTTGGCAAATCTTGAGCAGGCAGTGATTTTTGGCCCCATCGAGCCAGATGCAAATCCCATTTGTTCTAGTAAATCAGGTGATGCTGTTTTGATAGCTTTTTGATCAGGTTCGCCCCAGTTAACATAAGCTGCGTCAACATCAGTAAGAATCACCAAGGCATCAGCATCTAATTTCGTAGCTATCAGTGCGGCTGTATTGTCTTTATCAATGACAGCCTCTATACCTTCAAGTTTGCCATCGTCATTTCTAATTACTGGAATACCGCCACCACCACCAAAAATAATAATGGAGCCATTTGCTATAAGGTACTTAGCTGTGTTTAATTCAACAATTTCTTGTGGTTGCGGTGAGGGCACAACACGACGCCAATATTTTCCATCTGGAGCAACACTCCAACCCAACTCCTTTTGCATGGTTTCTGCTTGTTGCTTATCGTAAACAGGACCGATTGGTTTTGATGGTTTAGCAAAAGCTGGGTCAGCCTTGTCAACTTCAACTTGAGTCAACAACGTAGCCACTTCTTTATTAGGCAGCTGATTACCTAATTCTTGCTGAATTAAATAGCCGATCATGCCTTGAGATTCAGCATCTAACACGTCTAATGGATAAGGCTTGATTTTATTATAAGCTTCATTTTGTAATGCTAATAAGCCAACTTGCGGGCCATTGCCATGACAAATAACAACTTGATGATCTTGAGCAAGTTTTGCAATGGCTGCAGCGGCAATATTGACATTTTTGCGCTGTAAGTCACATTCTTGTGGCTCTCCTCTTTGTAATAAGGCGTTTCCGCCTAATGCTACAACTACTAACATAATTTTTCCTCTAACTTATTTCATCACGTTCAATTGGGCAAGACATACATCTGGCACCACCACGACCACGACCTAATTCTGAACCGGGAATCGGAATAACCTCAATGCCGGCTTTTTCAAGAGTTGCATTCGAATGAACATTGCATTCATAACCAATAACCTTACCAGGAGCTATGGTTAAGAAGTTACTGCCATCAGTCCATTGTTCCCGTTCTTTAATAAATTTGTCCTCGCTAATTTCTAGCATTCTAATTTTTTTGAGATCTAATGCTTCAGCGAGTGTTGTTTCAAGATTTTTACCTTGACGTACTAACAAATGATCGTTGTCATTAGTTGGAGAAAGTGTCCAATGGCGAATATTAGTACAATCATCAGAAAACGCGGTGCAAAAAGCATCATGATCAACCATAGTCATTATGGTATCCAAATGCATTGAAGCACGAGTTTTTGGTATTTCAATTGCGATAACTTTTTTCTTATCTTCAGCAGCGAAGAGCTTTTTTGCTATAGTTGTGATTGTTTGTGGATTGGTGCGTTCACTTACTCCAATCAAAACGCAATCTTTGTTGATAACCAAGACATCACCGCCTTCAATGCTGTGGAACTCTTGTTTTATAGCACTACCATCAATCCAGGTTTCAAAATCTGCATCAGCAAACATTGGGTGGAATTTATATATTGCTGCGACATTAATGGTTTCACCGCGCCGAGCTGGTTTGCACATTGGATTGATTGATACGCCTTTGCCAATCCAGCAGGAAGTGTCACGGGTAAAGTAGTGATTTGGTAATGGCGGCAGTACAAAAGAATGTTTCTCAAAAAAATGACAAACTAAATTTTCGCACATTATTTGCATTTCGCCCCATGTTAAGCCTCCAATTAGATGTTTTGCTAAGTCGTTTGCAGATAGGTTGTCTAGAAATTCATACAGCATTCCACGGAAATCACTTTCAACATATAATCTTTTAAGAATATATCTCAGAACCCAGTCTCTAGCTTCAGGATTTTCCATAGTTTCAGAAAGCAGATTATTTAAAAAATACACTTCCACATCATTACTTTCCAGCGTGGCAGAAAAATAGGCATGTTCTTCAGCTGCTTTTTCTGGCCATAAGATATCGTCGAACAACAACTCATCGTGATTGCTAGGTGTGAGGCGATGTAATGCTAAGCCGGGGCGATGCAATATGACTTTGCGTAATGGGGCTATTTCTGAATCAATTCTCATTTGTGTTTTCTCCTGATTGCAGTTTGGATTTTTGTTTGGTTACTAAAGCATACAGTGGAATACTGAAAAATATAAGTATGGAACCATAGAAGATTATGTCTTTACCTGCGCCAAATATAGCCCAAAAAGAATATGCTCCGGCTCCCAGAGCGACTATTATATGACCAATATCTTTTTTGCTTATAGTGTGTTGTTTGTTAATAGTTATAATAGCAGCGATAGCCGTATACAGATATGGAATCAACGAAGTAAGTGCCGCTATTAAAATAATAAGTTTAAATTGTTGGACTAAATTAGGGCTGATAGTGAGTAGTAAAAAAGCAGATATCAATATTGCTGTTATAATCAAGCCCCATGCCGGAACACCGGCTTTGTTGCGTTTAGCAAAAATTTGTGGGAATAATTTGTCATCAGCTGCAGCCATTGGCACCTGTCCCTGCAGTAAAACCCAGCCGCTCAAGCAACCAAAACAGGAGATTACCGCACCTGCAGCTATGATCCATTCACCCCATTTGCCAAAAATAATATTCGCAGCGGCTGCGAATGGCGAAGTCGAAATTGCTAGTTCGTGAGCCGGAATCATGCCCATAATTGCAGTAGAACTGGCAATATAAGCAACCGCAGCGATTACCGTTCCTAACAATGTTGCCAAAGGAATATTACGTTTAGGGTTGTCCACGTCGCCGGCTGGCACTGTTGCAGATTCAACTCCAATAAATGCCCATAATGTTAAAGTTGCAGCATAAGAAACCGCAGAGAAATTGGACTGATGCGAAACGTTAAAACTTGCAGTTAAATATGCTGGGTGGAAATACCACCAACCAAGCACGCCGATTAGCAAAATTGGGATTAATTTTAAAATAGTAGTTATAAGTGCCATAAAACCGGCTGAACGCACACCCAAAATATTTACTACAGTGAGAATCCAGATAACTATAATAGCCATAATACAAGCAGTTATGGGTTGGTGTAATGCTGGCCAGAATACCGCTAGATAGCCGATCATGGCAATTACAATCGCAGCATTGCCGACCCAGATGGCGATCCAGTAATTGTAAGCAGTTTGAAAGCCAATGAAGTCGCCAAATCCAGCTTGAGCATAAGCATAAGGCCCACCTGTTTTTGGTATTAGTAAACTCATTTTGGAGAATACAATTGCTAGGAAAAAAGCTCCGATAGAAGTAAGTGCCCAGGAAAGCAAACTAATACTGCCGATACTTGCTAAATTAGAAGGGAGTAAAAATATTCCGGAACCGATCATGTTACCGGCAACTAATGAGGTTAACATCCACAGACCCAGTTTTTTGGGTTTTTTGTTGTTCAAGACACTCTCCGTAAGATAAATTCTTGAGTTCGAAATTATACTCTAAATATTGTTACTGTCAAATTTAAGTGGATTACCAGCAATAAGGCAGAATCTCACGCGAAGTGCGACAAAATTAGACCGCAATGAGAGAGAAGAAATGTTATGTTTGACAAATGCATCATAATAATGTATTATTACCATGTATTCTATCTGGTCTAAAGCTTAAACAGGAAAACAATATGGCAAGATTAAACAAAACGCGTTACGCCTTACTTGGCGCTTTATCCAACGGACCCGCCAGCGGTTATGATATAAAAATCATGATGGAGCAATCGACAGGCCATTTCTGGAAAGAGAGCGACGCGTCTATTTACCCTATTTTAAAACAGTTACTAAAAGAAGAACTAGTAAATCTTAATGTGGTTAACGCTGAAAGTGGCAAGCCCAAAAAGGTATATGCTATTACCGACAATGGCAGCCATGCGCTTCATGAATGGTTGCTTAATGATCCAGACCCCTCTCCGAATCGTAATGAATTATTGCTGAAAGTTTTTTTTGGGTGGAACGCAAAACCAAATGTCACAATCAATCATATTAAGAATTTTCGCCACAAGGTCGAAGTAACTTTGAATAAATATCTCTCCTCGAACTTGGCAAAAAAGGCTAGCTCAATAACCGATTTAACTCAACCAGAGTTATATCGCTTTCTGACGCTCAAGGCGGGAATCAGATATTCAGAGTCTGTTTTAAAATGGTGTGATGATGCGCTTCAATTACTTACAAAAAACACTAAAGATAAAGAAGACAGGAGAAAATAAAATGAGATTAAAAGAAAAAATAGCATTGATTACAGGAGCTGCCAGAGGAATCGGCGCAGCCAATGTAAAAGAGTAACCACTACGAATAGTTATAGGAGACAACATGCGACATGTATATATTTTAATTGGTTTTTTACCTTGGATTTTATTTGGATTATTAGCAGGGCATTCTTTGTTATCACTGGATGTTGCGATTGTCGTTTCATTTTTGACGGCGATAATTTTAGGCTATCAGGATTTAAAAAAAGGGTATTTCCTTACTTGGGGCACGGTTTTATTTTTTACCTTTAGTTTGGTCGCGATCGTTTTTTTAAAAAACATTTGGGTTATAGCGCATGTGGGTCTGTTGGTTAATATCATGTTGGCTACCATCGCCTGTGGCTCTTTGCTAATTGGAAAGCCCTTTACAGAACAAATTGCAAAAGAAAAGGTTTCAAAAGAATTAATTAATAAACCAGCATTTAAAATGAAAAACAGGTTGATAACAGGATTATGGGCGATTATTTTTTTGATTAATTTAATCTTATCAATTCTCTTTTCAGATAAAGGCCATCTTTGGGCCTTGTTGAATATGTTTATTACGATAATCGTGGGTTTTGGGTTGACGGTAATGATTATTGAAAAAATCAAGCTTAAATGAGTGTGTTCATAATAATGGAGAATGTTTAAATGAAAGTATTAGCGATTAACGGCTCCCCGAGCGGCAGGATGAAGGGAAACAAATCGTTAAGTTTTCACCCGAGCCACAGCGGCTTGCCAGCCTGCGTATAGCTTATCACGTGTTTCTTGTGGCATTGTGGGATGAAACGTTGATTTTGCTTGCCAGGTTTTGGCAATGTCATCTAATGATTTATAGATTCCGATTTGTAAACCGGCCAAAAATGCCACACCCAATGCTGTAGTTTCGATTTCTTTTGGTCTTTCAACTGGAATCTCTAGAATGTCAGCTAAAAATTCACATAGCCAGTCATTTTTGACCATGCCACCATCAATGCGAAGAGTTGTGAATTTATTGGCTCCATCTGCTAACATAGCATTCATTAAGTCTAGGCTTTGATAACCAATAGCTTCTAACATGGCTCTGACAATATGTTCCATGCCGGTGTTACGGGTAATGCCGATAATGGCACCGCGAGCTTCTGGGTCCCAATATGGAGCTCCCAAACCTGTAAATGCTGGCACAAAATATAAGCCTTCGGTGCTTCTGATTGTTTGCGCAATGCGAGTAGTGTCAGCTGAGTTTTTTACCACCTTGATTTTATCGCGCAGCCATTCAACTCCAGCTCCCGCTACAAAAATACTACCTTCTAACGCATAAGTAACTTTGCCATTAAGGCGATATGCAACCGTAGTTAATAATCTGTTTTTAGATGCTACAGGCTGTGCTCCAGTATTTAATACCATAAAACAACCGGTGCCGTACGTGCTTTTTACCATACCTGGCTGAAAACATACTTGTCCAATAACTGCAGCTTGCTGATCACCGGCGATGCCGGCAATGGGGATTTCTACGCCGAGCAAGCTTTTGTCCGTTACGCCGTAATCAGCACTAGAATCTTTCACTTCAGACAATAACGATTTCGGAATATTAAACAGCTTCAATAACTCTTGATCCCATTCTTGGGTATGAATATTGAATAGCATAGTGCGGGAAGCATTAGTGGCGTCAGTGGCATGTGCTTTGCCGCCAGTTAAACGCCACAATAAAAAACTATCGATAGTTCCAAAAGCCAGTTCGCCTTTATTGGCGCGTTCTCTGACGCCTGCAACATTATCCAGTAGCCACATGATTTTAGTCGCTGAGAAATATGGGTCTATCAACAAGCCTGTTTTTTGCTGCACAGTTGCTTCCAATCCTTGTTGCTTGAGGCTTTTGCAGATATCAGTGGTTCTTCTATCTTGCCAAACAATAGCGTTGTGTATAACTTTGCCAGTGTCGCGATCCCAAATTACGGTGGTTTCACGTTGATTAGTAATACCAATAGCAGCAATGTCTTGAGCAGTAATTTGAGTGGTTTCTAAAACTTCACGACACACTGTAACAGTATCTTGCCAAATGTCTTCTGGATCGTGTTCAACCCACCCATTTTCAGGATAATGTTGGGTTAATGTTTGTTTGGCACTGCCGCAAGCAATTCCGGTTTGATCGAAAATAATAGCGCGAGTGCTAGTGGTTCCTTGGTCGATTGATAACAGATATTGGGGTGTCATTATTTATTCTCCAGTTATGCTCTAATCCTCTTGTGCTTTGTTTTACCAGTATTCCAGGTTAAGGATATAAAAAATATTGCCATGACACAGGAGATTAATAGCATGATAAATCCGCCATTCCAACCATAAGCATCGACAACAAATCCCATACCGGCATTAGCCAAAGTATTGCCACCTAGATAACCAAATAAACCAGTTAATCCGGCAGCGGTACCAGCAGCTTTTTTGGGCACCAAATCTAAAGCATGCAGACCAATCAACATAACCGGGCCATAAATTAAAAATCCTATAGCTATTAACGAAAGGTCGTCAGATAACTCATGACCTGGTGGTGTCAGCCAATAGAATAAGAGGGCGACGATAACCCCGAGCATATAAATTATACCAATTGGAGCTCTGCGGCCTTTAAATACCTTATCGCTTAGCACACCACAAAGGATAGTCCCGGGAATGGCTGCGTATTCATATAAAAAGTAAGCCCAATCGCTGCCTGTGTGGGAAAATCCTTTAGCCCCGGTCAAATAAGTAGGAGCCCAGTCAATAACACCATAACGGACTAGATAGACAAAGACATTAGCAAAAGCAATAAACCATAAATATTTATTGACTAAGACGTATTTAAAGAAGATTTCCTTGGTTGTTAATTCTTTTTCTCTATCTTTAATGTCATCATCTGGATATTCATTTTTATATTTTTCAATTGGTGGCAAGCCTAGTGACTGAGGAGTATCGCGTACTGCAAATAAAATATAAATTGCCACAACAAGTGAGATCATGGCTGGAAAATAGAAAAGGCTATGCCAGGACCCAAATATAGCAAGACCTGCAATAGCCAAAGGTCCGATCAAGCCACCGCCAACATTATGAGCTACATTCCAGATTGACATCCAGGTGCCGCGTTCGGTTTCAGAAAACCAGTGCACCATGGTTCGACCGCATGGCGGCCAGCCCATACCCTGAACCCAGCCATTTAGGAACATAAGAACAAACATTAAGATAACACTGGTAAGGACATAACTGGTGCCAAAGAAGATATTGATGATGGCAGATAGAATTAAACCAGTGGCTAGAAAATATCTTGGATTACTGCGGTCCGAAACACTCCCCATTAGAAATTTACTTATGCCATATGCAATAGGCAAAGCGGATAATATCAAGCCTAAATCCGCTTTAGAATAGCCCTGGTGTAACAAATATGGCATCGCCAGGGAAAAATTCTTTCGAATTAAATAATAACCAGCATAGCCAATAAAAATCCCGCTAAAAACCTGCCAACGATATCGTTTATAGGTGGGGTCAACTTTCTTGTCTTCCAACATAGCTACGTGGGCAGCAGGTTTAAAAATAGATAACCAACGCATAAATAGTTCTCCGCAAACTTTATTTTGAAATTATTATAATAAATCATTGGAAATTAATTGCAAGTTGGTCTATATTTTAAAGAGTCTATAATTCTTTTTGGGGAGAGTATATGAAAAAACTAGTTTTGTCATTTGTAGCTATAGTAATTGCAGTTGTAGTTGTTATAATTGCCATTATGCTTTTAAGTCCTGGCAAGTCAAAGGTGAATATTCAGATCTACGGTCATCGTGGCGCACGCGGGTTGTCGCCAGAAAACACTCTTCCTGCTTATAAAACTGGTTTGGCTATTGGCATAAACACAGTAGATATGGATGTGAATATGACCAAAGACGGAGTAGTGGTAGCAACCCATAATTTTAAACTTGACCCAGACATAACTCGTGATGCCAATGGCGATTGGATTGATCCAAAAAACCCTCCATTGATAAAAGACCTAACTTTCAAAGATCTGCAAACATATGATGTTGGTCGCATTAAGCCAGGAACGGATTATAGCAAAACTTTTGCTTATCAGTATCCTGTTGATGGCACGCATATTTCCAGCTTAAAACAAGTAATTGAATATGTGAAAAGCATTGCTGGTGATAAAGTAAAGTTTCAGGTAGAAATTAAAATTGATCCAACAACTCCAGACTGGAGTTATGCTCCTGCTACCATTGCTGCGGCTACAGTAAAAGTTCTAAAAGAAGAGGGCGTTGATACGCGCACTGAGTTGCAGGCATTTGATTGGCGCGTATTATATCAAGTGCAGAAACTAGATCCTAAAATTGCTACGGCTTATCTGACTAATCAAGAACAGAGTACTGCTATGGCCTCAACTGACCCTAAAGTAGCAGGTTTATGGACTGGCGGTAAGTTATTGAAAGATTATCATAATTCCATTCCATATATGATCAAGCAATTAGGTGGGAAAATCTGGGGCCCTGAAAGCAAACAGCTCAATGCCAAATTAGTTAAAGAAGCGCATAAAGACGGATTGCGTGTAGTGACATGGTCAATGGTTGGTTCTTTAGATTCTCAAGATGAAATCATTCGTATGTTTAATATTGGAGTTGACGCCGTAATATCAGATCGGCCAGATGTGGTTAGAGGCTTATTTGCCGCACGTGGCATTAAAGTGCCGCCAGCTTTTTTTGTGGATAAAATCAAAGATAAAAAATAGACGAAAATAATGGGCAGACACGTAGGTCTGCCCCGACGGTTAATGATTATAATGGACTAAAAGTTAATGTTAAAAGAGTTGATAAATATTGCATTTATTTGCCTAGCGCTATTTCTAATCGGCAAAACTTTTAGCAATCTCCTGGTTTCATGGTACAAAAATTACCGTCGCCCTAAAAAGACTTTGCAAGGCAAAAGATTAGGCATGCATTCAATAGAAATTATTCGAGTGTTTGCTTTTGCCAAGCTTTTTGCTGTTAGCCTCAATATAGTATTTCTATCACGCTTCATGATGGAGATTACTATTGCTTCTGGCATGCCGCAATCGTTTGGTGGTGTGGTATACGCGCTTTACCAGATTGCTTTTATCATGATGTTGATACCAAGCGGCTATCTGGTCGAAATCAAAAATTTAAAACTTCTATTGATAATTGCAACTTGTATTGAAGGGGCGACGTTTGTAGGTTATGCATTTACTAATAACGTTTGGGAATTGTTAGTTCTGCAAGTTGTTATTGGTTTGACGGTGCCATTAGCTACTGCAGTTGTGTATGCCTATATATTCAAATTATCCGGCCGTAGTAACCGAGGTCAAGCTATTGCTTCATATTCAAATACTTTGCGCGGTGCTGCTATAGCCGGTACTTTTGCAGGCGGATTGTTATTATCACACTTAAGCATGAGAACTATTTTCCTGATTGGCGGAGCTGTTAATTTTTTGGCTGCATTGTATGCGCTAGTACTGGTTCCCAATATCAAAGCGCGCTATTTTGTAACTAAGATGAGAAACATTCCTGCAGCCAGGATTAACTTCAAAACAGTATTAAAAAGTCTCCCCAACATGCTAAAAAGTATAGATTTTTTAAAAACTGTTTTACTGGTTGGCTTGCCATTAGGAATTCTGGAAGAAGGCATAATCTTATTTAGTATGCCCATAATTTTACCGCATTATGGTGTTAAGCCTGAAACCATAGGCAAGTTACTAGTACTGTTTTCTATTGGCTTTTTTATTACCAATAAATATATCTCTAAACTGGCCGATAAAAAGAAGCTAGAAAGTCTATGTATGGTTGTGGGTTTATTTGGTTGGGCTGTTAGCTTGTGCTTAATTGCTGGTATGCATTTGGGCATAATCGTTATTACATTTGGACTATTATTGCTTGGTATATTTCGCGGTTTTATTTTTTCACCAGCAATGTCATACGTATCCAAACATCCTGTAACAGTCAGAGTTGGTAAAAATGTTCCGATAGCAGTATATAGTTTCTTTGAAACAGCAGGTCGCATTATAGGGCCTATTTTGATGATTCAATTATTAGTAATCTTTAATTATTCAGATAAAGCATTTCTTGTTATCGGTGGTATTTGTGCTGTGTGTGGGTTGTTGTTTTTGGCATTAAAAAACGATAGCAAAAACAAATCGTAGAGACGTTTTGGTAAAACGTCTCATAATCCAACCTGTCATCCCGCAGACACGTCATTAACGTCATTAGTACGATGAAGTTTTACTACTCGTCATTGCGAGGAGCGAGCCTGTCCTGAGCTTGTCGAAGGAAGCGACGCGGCAATCCATGATAGTTCATTGTAAAAAACTGGATTGCTTCGCTACGCTCGCAATGACGATAACGAAGTTAATCTTCATCCGGATTTAACGGTTTGTTTTTGGCACTAGCATGCCGTGCGCGTAATTCCACATCAATATATTTATCGGTAATAGCGCTGGAACTATGACCTGCATCATCGCGCACATGTTCACGTGGGCGGTGTTTCACATCCTCAGATATGCCTGTGTGGCGCAGCCAGTGCACTGTAGCTTCCAGTAGGGTTTTGGCTTCATCGCCAAGCCCATCTTTTGTTAATGTTTCAGCCGCCAGGTCAAAGCAATTTTGGACAATATCACGAATGTAAGTAATGTTGGTTATTGGTCCTTTGCCGCGAGTTTTCGGGAGTAGGGGAGTATTATCAGCTGGAGATGGCAATGGTGTTAAATTTAGATGCTCACGCCAGCGTCTTAAGCCTTTTAGCATGTCATCACTAACAGCAATTTGTCTTTCTTTATTTCCTTTGCCGACAGTAGTAAACCACCACAACCCATCATGATCTCGAAAAAAGTCATTCATTTTTGGCGACCATCTTTCGCTAGAAGCCAACTCAGAAATGCGCAAATACATAGTGAACAACGCAGTCATAATAAACAATGTGCGTTCGTGTTGATCTGGGTTTGCCGCGGCTAAATTCTCTGTAGTTCGAATGACGTAATCCCATTGCAATTCTGATAAGCGTCGAATTTTGGCCTTGCCTTGTTTCTTGCGCAGATATTTGCTTTTTTGGCGAATATTAGCAATAGGGTTTATTTCAGTAATTTCTTCCTGAATCAAATACCTATAAAAGCTACTTAAAATGGCAAAGATTTCAGCAAGCGCAGCCTGAGACAACTCGTAATCATTTACATTTGGGCGCTTACCTTGTTTAAATGCAACTTTAGATACTGTCGCGACAAATGGCCGCCATTCAGGATTAGCAACTCGAGCACCGTCTTTGACAATAAATCGAGTTGGCTTTTTAACGCCAATCCAAGCTTTCGGCGGATTTTGGCAAAACTGCAGATATTCTTCAATATCAGCGCGGCGCAGCTCAGTTATAGATTTATTGGCAAACATCCATGACCAATGTAATAACCTCTCAACTTCACGCCGATAAGCATTGAAAGTAGTTTTATTACCATCATAGCTGTTTAAAAATTCTAGCGCCGCTGCAAAATCAGCTTGTGCAAACGCTGGATGATTATGCGCAGAGAATTTGCAGTCATCAATAAACTCGATGCTGTCGAATAATGCTATTGGTGCAGCTGCTGTCATTATTTATTCCTGCAATTCTTTTTCTAGATTCTTAAAATCCCACAAATCATGATCCATGAGCTGACTAATTCTAACACCTTGTAATGCATGAAGTATATTACTCGGTACTTTAGGGTTTTTGTCAGCTAATTGTTTAATAAGTGCTTTCACGTCTTTACGAGTTGATTTCTTTTGATTATTACACAGACCGCACGGAATAATTGGGAACTCCTGTTCTTGGGCATATTTGATAATATCTTGCTCCTGACAATAAGCCATTGGCCGAATTACAATATGCTTTTTGTCATTAGTTAGCAATTTAGGTGGCTGTGAGCGAATTTCACCACTATACAAAACCGACATCAATAAAGATTCAATCAAGTCATCCCGATGATGTCCTAAAGCAATCTTGGTAAACCCATGTTCTTTGGCATAGCTATAAATAACGCCGCGACGCAGCCGAGAACAAAAAGAACAATAGGTTTTGCCTTCCTGAATTTTGTCAATAACAATGGAATAAGTATCACGTTGTATGATTTCAAATGGTATTTTGCTTTGTTCCAACCAGTTACGAAGTTCATCATCAACCCAGCCAGGCTGGGATTGATTTAAGGTAAAAGCAAATACTGTAAATTTGTTATTAGAGCGTAATTGCAGCGTATACAATAGTTTCAGCAAGGCAAAAGAATCTTTACCGCCAGATAAGCAAACCATGACTTTATCGCCAGTTTGAATCATATTAAAATCAGCAATAGCTTTGCCAGTGTAATGAAGTAATTTTTTTTCGATTTTAGATGTTGTGTTTGTCATAGGCGTGATTGTAAAGATTTTCGAGTAGTTTTGCACTTATTTATAACTCACTTGAATTCTTAATCTTTTTAAGAATATTTTTAACTCTATGCTATTATATAAATATCATTTATAGTATATGGGGATAACAAACTTTGTCTTGGACGCTTGATACTACGCATCATGTTAAAATTTGGTTTAGCGCAAATCCAGATTTATGGACAAGTCAGATCAATCAATTACGTTTAGTACAACATAGGGCATGGCATCCAAGTCACATTATACATTTGTTTGGTTGTATGGAAATCTTGTCACCAAAAGCCCAAGCAGAATTAGGTGCTTTCTGCGCTCGACACAATATCAAATATCACGACATCGAAGACTTAAATCCAAATGATAATATAGAAAGACAACTGCTAGTGTTTGCTAAGAAGGAAATCAAATCAGCCATGACTAATGATGGTGGTTGTATGGTAACAGCATCTGATATTTTGCGCTTATTTGATTCCATATTGGATCGTGGTATTTATTCAGATATTGATCGTGAACTTGATTTTCGTAAAGTTTCCCCAAAGGTTTCGGTTAGTGATCTTCTCTTAAACGGATATTGGACTAATCCTTGGTCACGTCGCAGCGCGTCATTCAATTGTGCGAACGATTTTATTGCAGCTCCGCCTAAACATGAGCTCATACAAGGTGTTAAAAAAAATATTTTGCAAACCTACACTAGAGGCATGTACCTTGATGGTAGACTAGCGCCACTACAAGTAAAAGAGATATTTGCTGTACGCAAAAAACTTCTGGCTGAATTTGCTGCAACTGGAGATGCATATACTTGGGATCGGTATAAAAGCATTATTTTTAAACTTGCAGGTACAGGTTGTTTTGACAAAGTGCTTGGTCCATATTTGCTGAAAAGAAATAACTTTTCTCCATATGGTGATGTCCCATTATACCTATATGACGAATTGCCTTATAAGGTAAAATTATTGGGGCAAAAAGAACGTGTGGACTCGATCGCCGCAGACATGAGCTGGAAACCAGGTGGTAACCCGAGAATTATGCAGCAAGAAGCGCAAATGGAGCGCAGTGCAACAATAATACAAAAATCTTGGCGTAATTATCGTAGTTACAAAAACCTAGACGCATAGTCGTTCGCATAAACAAATCCTTAGCAAAACTAACATTTCATGTATAATAACAAATTCATATTTATTTTATTAATGTATTGGAGGTTAAAGATGTCATTAAAAGGAACACAAACAGAGAAAAATTTATTAACTGCATTTGCAGGTGAATCCCAAGCACGTAATCGTTATACATATTTTTCTAGTAAAGCCAGAAAAGAAGGGTATGTGCAAATCGCTGATATTTTTGAAGAAACTGCCAATCAAGAGCGCGAACACGCTAAACGCTTTTTCAAGTTTCTCAAGGGTGGTGAAGCCGAAATTCACGCAAGTTTTCCGGCTGGAGTTATAGGAACTACAGAAGAAAATCTAAAGGCTGCCGCAGCAGGAGAGCATTATGAACATGCTGAACTGTACCCTGGCTTTGCTATAACCGCTAGAAAAGAAGGCTTTGATAAAATTGCTGATGCGTTTGAAGCAATCTGTGTAGCAGAGAAGCAACATGAAAAACGTTATCTCGATTTAATGCATAATATAGAAGAAGGCAGAGTGTTTAAGCGTGGTTCTGTAGTGATTTGGCGTTGCCGCAATTGTGGTTATCTGCATGAAGGCACAGAGGCTCCTGAACTTTGCCCAGCTTGCATACATCCACAAGCACATTTTGAATTGTTAGGCGAAAACTGGTAATGCCTGTAACAGTAAATGGCGTTAAATATCCGTATTTTCAAGAAGGAAAGGGCGAACCCTGCATAATTGTTGGGCTTGCTAGCCTAACGGTTAAATGTCTATCTGATAACTTAAAAGAGCAATTTTGTTTTTATGGTTCAGATTTATATTGGTCAAAAGACGATCCTGCTTATGATTGTACTGGCAAAACCATGGAGTCATTTGCCGATGATATTGAAATTTGTCGGCAACAGTGGGGCATAGATAATGTTTTATTATTTGCCCATTCAGGAACAGGGTTTGTTGCCATAGAATATGCTCGAAAATATCCCCAACACGTCAAAGGAGTTGTGTTGTTAGGCGCATGTGGATATCGTAATGCTACTGAAACTTTTGAAGATTTCTTCGAAGCCAATGCCTCATCTGAACGCAAATTAGCTTATCAACAAGCACAAGAACAACTAGACAAAATAGATCTATCTAAACTATCGTATACCGATAGATATGTCACTGAATATGTGTCAAAAACAGCTAAATTTTGGTATGACTTTACCAAAGATAATAGTTGTCTTTGGAATGATATAGTAATTAGCCAGTCATTTTTTGAATATTACTTTGCGACCTTGCTAGATGCATATGATATGCGTGATACTTATCCAGAAATTAAGACTAAAATTGTTGTAGCAGCTGGGCGCCATGATTATATAGTTCCACCATTTGAATGGCTCGAAGTTGAGCCAGAAATGTCAAATCTTACTCTGCATATCTTCGAAAAAAGTGGCCATTTCCCAATGCTAGAAGAACAAGAATTATTTGATAAGCTGTTATTAGCCTGGTTAAAATAATTCTGAATCGTAATACTGCATTTTAAATTAATCAAATAATACAGGTGTAAACATGCAAAACCAAACATCAAGAAAGATGGGTTTCCTGGAAAAAATTAATGCTGTTATCCGCGACGAGCGAGGAGGGTCTGGTTCTATTGCGGGGATGATCAAGTCAAACAAGCCAATCAACTTTGCTGAGTTTAAAAGCGCATGGGAGATTTTATTTAAACGCCATCCATTATTGCGTGCAACACGGCGCAAGGAAGGCAAAGACTATTTTTTTGATTTTAATGCTAACTTTTCTGATGTTCCAATTAAACATATTGAAGCAAATGATTTAGAAAAAGTTGATCAAGAATATAGTCGAGACATTATTGAAAATTTTAACTCGAATATATACCTGTGGCGTGCTACTTTAATCACAGCACAAGAATCGCAATATTCGTATGTTATATTTGCTGCTGTACATAGTATCTGTGATGGCCAGTCTATGACTAAACTATTGGGAGAATTACTGCGAACTATTTTGACATTAAGAGCTGGACGACATCCTGATACCATGTCTTATCATGTTCCACTTGCGATTGATGAAATATTAGATAGAGAAAAGTTCTCACCGCCAAAAGCACCCACTAATTCGCAGACTACTACTAGCTTATCTTTTGAAAAAGATGCTTCGCTTAATTCGATCTGCTCTAATAATTTATTGTATGCAATGAATCCTGAAGATTTCACCAAGCTATTAGCAAATTGTCGTGATCATAAAACGACCATTACTGGCGCTTTGCTTGCTGCACTTACGCTTGCGGTTTTTGAAACACATCAACAGGACAGAAAAGAGGGCGTGAATTTAGCAATAACTTTTAGTTTGCAACCATACACAAAAAAAGGGTCTTCAGATCAAGATTTCAGCAATCATGCAGATGGGATTTCATTTCATCTTGATCTAGCAACTCATGATGGTTTTTGGGGATTGGCCAAACAATCCAAACAAAAATATAAACAATGCAAACATGAATATCAATTTTCCGCAGGAGATGACCATGAATCTTCTGATGATATTGGTATGATGTTTGAGAAAAAATTTGATCAAAAGCAATTTTATATTCCGTATGGCGTTAGTAACGTTGGTGCTGTTGATTCTGCATTTGTCGGTTGTGAGGCTTTTGATATTGATTCTTATTACTGTACCGCTCTAAACAAAGCGGTCATTGGCCTTTTTCTTTGTGTGGCAACGCTTAACAATAAATTGTGCGTCAATTTTAACTTTGCCTCGCCGCCAATGAGCTCAGAGACAGCGAAAAAATTAGCTGACTTGACGATGAAGCATTTGTTGGACAACATTGCTACTTGAAGATGATAATTGCTATGAATTTATATGATGTAGCCTTAGTGTTGTCGGCGTTCGAAATGTAAAATGCCACGATAAATCAGTTGGTTAATCGAAAACGGGGACAGGTCCCGACAACGACAACGTACCACAGTAAAAAGCACTGTATATAGTGGTCTGATGAATCTGGACCAGTAGTTGGGGTACATGTCCGCAAAATTCCAAAAACCCGGTTAGCGTATTGTACGAATAATTACGTATAACTAAGCTGCACACTTAATATGACAACCACAATAAAGGGGTTTGAAGTCCAGTGGTACGAAAACGTACGTTAATATCTCCAGTTGCATAGCAATATATTAATATGGTGGGGAAATATGAGTTTTACTCGAATAGAAAAAACATTAATTTACAAGAGGTTACAGAAATGCTTTTAGCGGATCCCAAAATCGATTTTAGGGCTGAAAGCTAGATGTACTAAGGGTTAAAATGGGGTTGGCGGAAATTTCGTGCGTTTGGACAATTAACCCCTTATTGATTTCTACCCTACCGGTGCTGTTAATTGTGGATAAACTAGACATTAAAATATTACCAGCCTTTTGATCGGCATGACAATTCATGCGACCATTGTTCATCTTCACTACAAGGCTTCTGACAATATTGGCACGTAAATGCATTTGATGAAAAAGGATCTAGTAGTGGTGGATATCCTGGAGGTGAAGTACCCAGCGTTGGACTAAATGGTGTTGGTTGTAGTGGAAGATGGGGAGGAAAATCATACGTCGGAGCAACACCAGGGTTTAAATTAGGATTTAAAACTGGCGACTGAGGCTGCTGCAAACCTTGAGGTAACCATGATGGTGATCGAGGCGGAACTGGTGATCCTGGAATAACACTTGGGTTTGGTGGTATTGACGGTCTTGGAGTACCAAGTAGCGGACTTTGTATGTTAGGGCCATGGAATGGTTCTTGTGGTTGTGTTACCGGGTTTGGTGAATGTGGCGAAGTTGGTTGTAGCTGGTGTTTTTTTTGCTTGTGTCTGTTTAAATTTCTTTTTTCTATAAAACTCCATTCACAACCGTTAAAATCACAGCTAAATGGTTTTTCACCTGTGTGTATTCGCATGTGACATGCTAAATCGCTGCTTTTGGTACAACTCTTAGTACAAGCATTCTTCGTTACCCAAGGACACGTGTGTGGTTGTTTTTCATGTATTTGCTTAATGTGTGCATTATATGGCCGAAGAGTGCTGTATTCTTCAAAACTTTGATTACACTTACTACCATTTGCTAATTTAAATAGACATTTGAGAGGTAAACCAAGTGAGGTGTATTGAGTTGGGTCTATATGAGGTGATGATGAGGTCTTTTGTCTTTTATTATGACCTCCTTGTTGCTGACATTGGCGTTTCTTTGGTGGCATAACAATTCTCTCAACTAAGTAATATACTTATCAAGTATACACCTTAAATCCTAGGTTAAGGCAAGTGGTAATTAAAAAAAATTTCCGCAGAACTTTAAAAATCTGAATTTTTACTTTACTGCGGCACTTGACATGAGATTGTGCCTCTGGGACGAGGAGAATTTAACAAATAAATGCAACTACCCTACCAGTTGCATTGATTTGATGGGCATGACAATTCATGATGCTCTCGTTTGTCCTCACTATTAAAACAGAACAAACAATGTGGGCAAACACCTGCTGAAATATATTTGGGGTAAATCCAGAAGGACCACAACCATCGATGCTTGCATCTGTGTGCGTGGCAATTATGACGGCATATTAACAATCAGGACTTATCTGATATAATATGCTGGTGTTAAAAATATGAGTGATGAGATTTTATATCTTATTTTTCTGAAAAATTGGTCTAGACAAACGACCCACTTTAGTATTGTATAATTTGCACGTTCTCGTAAAATCATTACATGTGCTAGACCTTTAAGAATAGAATAATATCCTGATGCTTGGTATCACTTAATGAACAGAGGCGCCCGAAAAAATAAAACCAAAAATCACAAATAATTACTGACTCCTTCACTAATACTTCAACTCAAGGAATTAACAACAGGCCGTACAAAAACCGAGTTATGGTCTATAATTCCTTAAAGTATGTTGATGCTTATAAAGGAGGCAACTGAATGCAAAAAGAAAATTTATCTACGATGCCACTAGATATACTGAATTTGATTTGTCCGTTTCTTGATAAAGATGACCTTGTGAGTTTAATGCTAACTGAAAAAGCTCTATTCAATAAAGTACCACTTTGTTCGTCAGTTACTATTACTATAGATGAATGTATAGAAATACTACAAAAGTTATTTGTTTCTAGCAATCTCGGCTCTATAGGTGAACCTGGCACATTTGTAATTACGGCTAATGGTAGATTATTAAGATTCTATTATTATAGAGGGAGCATGTATAGTCATGAGCTCAAATTTGGGGGTAAGGTTAGATCAGTTGCCCAGGGAGAAAATCATGCTTTGATTTTAATGAGAGATGGTAGAGTATTTGGGGGTGGGTTCAATCATTCTGGTCAACTGGGGCTAGATAACTCAGAGGTTATATCGACATTCGCATTTCAAAGAACTGACAAAATAGATTTTTTACCTATTGGCATGCCTGGGAAGGTGAAGGAAATTGCAGCTTGTTATAACCACTCAATATTTCTGATGCAGGATGATAGTCTTTACTGGTGCGGGAATACTGATAGCTCAGGCTTATCAGGATATCCTCGAGGTAGCAAGCCTGTTCTGAACCGAATCCCTTGCCATATATCCATTAAGAAAATAGTCACCTGTGGCAAAACTTATTTTCTAACCCATGATAACATGGTTTATATATGGAGACATGATAATGAAAATATAGAGGTGCTTAACATAATTAATGAACCAATAAAAGATATTTTTGTTAATTGTAGTTTTAGCTTAGTTCTAACATGCTCTGGCAGTCTTTATGAGATAGGTAATGGTTTGCAACTTATAGCAACGAACTTAAAAAAAGTTCATCTTAGCCATTATATATGTATTTTGCTACTTCACAATGGTTCTCTATTAATATTAGAACCCGTAGTATCCGGATATAAAACGATAGAAATTAGCGCATCACTGTTGCCCACCGAGTCCTGCGAGATTAAGGATATATTTAGTATTTATGGTTCTGTTTACTTGCAAATGGGAAATGGAACTTTTTGGAGGCAAAATATATCAGAGTTATGTCTAAAGTTAAATCGGTCATTTGAGAGAATTGATTTGGGCGTTTTTAAATGGAGTGGCATTGAGAAGATGGTAGCTTTAGTTCAGCAACGAAAACTACTGAATAAGTTGGTTCCTCCAGATAAAAAATGGGATTTATTTCCAGAATCCCCATAATTCCCTGATAGAATCGGTGTCAGAGAAGTGTTTTTCACATGCCCCTGAAAATGCGAGTAAATCTTTGTCTTCCAGATCCATCAGGGTCAGGTCCCGACAACGACAACGTACCACAGTAAAAAGCACTGTATTGTATAATTTACACGTTCTCGTAAAATCATTTTATGGCTAGACACCTTTAAGAATAGAATATCCTGGTGCTTGGTATCACTTAATGAACAGAGGCGCCCGAAAAAATAAAACCAAAAGTTCCGAGTATCTGTCATTTCATTATCTAACCAAAAATCACAAATAATTACTGACTCCTTCGCTAATACTTCAACTCAAGGTATTTCAAAAGCATTTTGTAGATTAAAGCAAGAAATTGAATCTGATATTGCCTTGTAAAAAGAGATAAATAATTTAATCAAGTGCTTAGCCGTTGTCGTTGTCGGGACCTGACCCCGCACCTTGTGAAATGTTAAAAATGTCTAGGGCTACTTTTTACAGATATGTTAATACAAACAAATTGAACAACATATAGGAGATTAATATGCCTTTTATAAAACATCAAAATATGGATCTTTATTATGAAGTTGAAGGTCAAGGAACACCAATTGTTTTCCATAATGGCTATGGGAATAGTTTGCAAGATTGGTATGAGCTGGGATATGTAGATGCTTTGAAAGATGATTATCAATTGGTTTTAATGGATGGCCGTGGATTTGGCAAAAGCAGCAAACCACATGATCCCAATCAATATACGTATGATCTTAGGACCTCTGATACGATTGCGATTATGGATCATTTGGGAATAAATCAAGCTGTGGCTTTTGGTAATTCTATGGGTGGTAGAATGGTATACGCACTTATGTATTATTACCCAGAGCGTTTCAACTGCTTTATTGCTGCAGGCGATGATCCATATGTTGGCAGTGATGATTTGCTCAATGAATTTAGAAAATGGCTAGAGAAGGGGATGGCTGATGTCGTAGATAAAATCGAAACACTTTTTGCTCCATTTCCTAAAAACCTTCGTGAACGTTATTTAGCCAATGATCCTAAAGCGATGTTGGCCACATACGCTTTACCACAAACAGATTTTTCTGAAGCTTTGCGCAAAATAACGGCTCCAGTGCTTTTATATGCTGGTAGCAAAGATCCTATTGTGCCACAAATGAAGGAAGCGGCGAAATTGCTAAAAGATGGTGAACTACAATTAATGCCAGATTTTGATCATGCCCAAGCATATTGGCGTGGAGATTTAGCCGGCGAACTGATCAAGGAGTTTTTGCAAAGGAAAGGTTTTTCATGAGTTTTTTTATATGAAAATATTGTTTAAAAAACTTGAAAAAGAAGACATGCCTTTATTTAAAGAAAAGAGATAAATAATTTAATCAAGTGCTTAGCCGTTGTCGTTGTCGGGACCTGACCCCGCACCCGAAAAGGCGGACGTAAGAAAATTAGTGCCGATGATCCGCGCGTTCAAACCGCTAAGCGTATGCACAAAGATCATGGAATGACCATAAATGAAATATGTAAAATGTTAAAGATCTCTAAGGCTACTTTTTATAGATACCTAACCATACAAGATTGAGGCCAAATATGACTATAAATATAAATGCAGAATGGACAACTATTATTGCCGCTATTGTCGGCGGTTTGCTTGCTGGTGGTACCGGTTGGTTTATAAGTTATAGCAAAGATTGTCGAGATTTTAAGCGTAAGGCAGATTTCTTTACAGAGGTAATAAAAGATGATTTAAATAAAGCAATGCGATTATATAAAAAATTAGTTAAAGAATGGGAAAAGGATAGCATAATCTCGTTTGATACTTTAGGTGAGCTTGCTGCTTCGAGAGAGATTTATAACAAAAATAAAGAATGGCTTTTTATTTACCCGGAGTCTATTAGAAATAATATCTGGGATTATTATTACCAAAGCGGAGTTCTGACAGATTACATAAGTTATTTGGAAAATTGCAAACTGCAAATATTAATCCCAGAACAAGAAATGCAGCTCTGCTTAAAAAATCAAAATCCAAGCATGTCCCAGGAACAAATTAACAATCAAGTTAAATATACACGCAGCATCAGTCAGAGGCCGAAGCTTGAATGGATAAACGAATCTTTGCCTCAAAAAATTAATGTCTGTAGGAAATTAATTCAGGAAGCAGAGATCATTCTTATAGAGCTAAACAGAATCAAAATAAATAATCAGAAAATCAGCTTAAGGAAGAACTAATTCATCTGAGCTAATACACTTGAAATCATTAAATGAAATAACTTGAATATCTAAATTTTTAAAATCTTTAAGGTTATTTGTTACTAAAATCGCGCCATGATTTTTTGTGGCAGCATAAATGTGGGAGTCTTTTTTCTTCTTTTGTGATGTCTTATTGCCATAATGTTTTTTCGAATCTTTTCCTGTTCCCAAAGGTATGGGGAATTTTGAATAATCAAGCACTACTGTTTCCTCGGAAACTTCTTGAATTTGTAATGTTTTACGCAATTTTTTACATCTAGAATATAGACAATATTTATGCGATTTTTTTATATCATCAACTTCTTCCCATGCAACATGATCTTGTATAAATATTAATTTGCCATCTTCAACAAGGCCTTTAAGTTTATTTACAAGTTCGATATTTTCAGGAAGCGCGAGTTCGTTCATAATATTACCATCTAAAAGGTAAATAGTTGTTGGAATAATTGTATTTTTATTATTCATATTTTTTCTCAAATTGTCAAAAATCAGAACCCATTCACAAAATCTAATTAGATTTTATACTAATAAACAGTGGGGTCAATTCTTTTTTTTGCATCAAGCATTTGATATATCAAGTAATTATATCAAACGTTTGATATATGTAAATCAGTTGCTCATCAATTAATTTGGAGGATTGCATATGATTTGGCTACAATATATCGGACAGACTTTTATGTAGCAAAATTATAAGCGTTGACTATTAGTAAAAGGCTTTAAAATAGCGCATAATTTCGCATAATAATTTTAATAGTGTAGATGGCAATTAGACGCATGAATAAAGCCATAGAGTAAGTTATAAAATATAATGGAAGTAAATTAATACTAATGATACTTCAAGGAAATGAACCATGAAAAACATATCACCAAAAACGATAAAACTGTTTCTGCTCGAGGGTAATCCTACGGGTGCAAAAAAAGTACAATTGAGCAATTGGACTGGGATGGCTTTCGTCATTCCTCGTAACAAACTTGAAATCATTAACAAACGTGATGAATTAAAAAAACAATGTTTGTATTTTTTAATTGGAGGCACATCAATAAGTCCAGAAGTCTACGTCGGCGAAACGGAGAATTTTCAGAAAAGAATTCCACAACATCGATCTAAAGATTTTTGGAATACTTGCATTGTTTTCTTGGCAAAGGATGAAAATCTATCCAAAGCGCATATAAAATTTTTAGAATCGACTTTTGTTGATGATTGTAAAAAAGCCAACCGGTCAAAACTTCATAATGGCAATTCGCCAGAAGGATCAAAATTGTCAGAAGAAGATGAGAGTGATATGAGTGAGTTTAAGCAAAATATCAAGCTTGTTTTATCAGTTCTTGGTTATACCTTTCATGAAATTGAATCAATTGCCGATGAATCCCATGAAAAATATTTTATTAAGGCTAAAGGGTTGGTGGCCAAGGGGTTATATGCAGCAGAAGGAATGATTGTGCTCGAGGGTTCTCAGGTGGCTAAAGAAGAAACGCCGAGTATTGGCGAGTCTTTACATAATATAAGAGCAGAAAAACTTCAAGAACCAGCCTTGGTAGATAAGGACAGTTATTATGAAGTTCAGCAAAAAATTACTTTTTCGAGCGTTTCTACGGCTGCTGGTTTTGTGTTGGGAAGAAGAGCTAACGGTTGGGTTGAATGGAAAAACAGCGCTGGCAAAACTATAGATGAAATTGAAAGGAACAGTCTAAAGGCAACGATGATTTAAGCTATTGAATTAATTAGCCTAGAGGATAGAATATGCCACAATTTCGGTTAACACAAAAATTTGCTAAAGATTTGCGTATTACTAATCTTGAGGATCCACAAGATACGGTTTCGATCTTTGACGATTGGGTCATTGATGTTATACGTGTACAGCGAAAGAAAGTGGCGATGATGGTGCAAGAAAATTGGCATTGATGATCCGCGAGTACAAATGGCAAAGCGTATGCATAAAGATCACGGTATGAGAAACACGGGGTCATATATGGACCCGCACCTTAATTTAAAAACATGTTTAAGGTAATTTTTCATTAATTCAATACCAGTACCATCGGCAACATTCCGCCATATATGTCATCGAAACATTCTTTTGTTTAATTGTATATCTCTTTGAAATCAAGGATAATACATCCTAAGTTTTGAACTAATATCATAAGAAACTAAAGGATAGTATATGTGGCACGTTTTTAAGAGCATGTTTGGGAGTCTATCTCTATCTAGCAATAGAGATAATTCACACAACTTTAAACATAAACTACAAATAACCGGGAATAAGGATTGTACTATTATATTATCAGTTGAGCAATTGAACAAAAAAATGATTGACTCAACCTTTTATGAATTTCCTGAAAAAGTAAAAGAAGGGATCCGCGCTAATCAAAATTCATTTGAAAAGCAAGTAGAAGATCGTATGCCACATATTAAAAAGGAAGGAGATGAGCTAGATAGTATTATATGCTCACCTGATTTTCAGTATACAGCAAAAAAGTGTACGCTAGCTGCTAGCCGCTCATGCTCTCAGGAGCTTCATCGAATGCTGTCATATTTGCTAATTGAGCGCATCAATAATGATGATATGGATTTACCAAGAATTGTATACAACGAAGCTGTACTAACTATAAGCAAACTCACAAAAACACAGTTCAAACTATTAGCTCTTTGTCTTCATTTAAAGTATGCCACACAAAACGATCTTTACAATTTGATGGAGTTTAAGAAGTATTTAGAAAGTATTTTCCCATTCACTACCTCTTTAGGCAAAAGAGCCGATTATGACCATATGGAATATACAGGGTGTGTCAGTGAGGCGATCTCTCACAGTAATGTAGGGTTAATATTAAAGGATCGTTATTCGCGCGTATTTTCTAAGTTCAGTCCTCAGGAAATAGAAGCATATATCGCATCTTTAGGCTCTGCTGGTAAAACATTGCTTTCTTCATGGAGAAACCTCCGTTTATCTAAACTCAAACTAACTTCTGTAGGCGTGATGATTGGCTGTATTTATTCAGAAATAATAACGGGAGAATCCATAGATGCTAAACAATACTTTTTGGGTGATTAAGCATTTGGATAGAAAATAGCTTAAAGATAGAAGGGGATTACCTCATACTTGTCGAGAAGTACTTGGGCTTGATGCGTACTTTAGTAAATCCGACACTTGACACCATCTGTGATGAGTAGGTGGGTTTATTAGGCGCTTAATTTATGCTTAACTCGAATAATGCAGATAATAGCGAATTACAACAACTAACTCTAACTAATAAAGAGGGATTATTTTATGTAACTCAAGATGGCGCTGCTATTCTTTTTAACAATACATTTCCAAATATCAAAGGGCTTTATACTGAAAATCTACAAACGTGTATTGCTGTTTTTATTTTTGGTGAAAAAGGGATGGCATTACTTCATTGCACAAGAAAATCTAGCTTATCAAACATTAGGATGATTTCTGAACAGTTAGGCGCTATTCAATCTGCTTATATTTGTCACAATGACCATCCACTTTATCAAGATGGAATAAGCGAAACAAAAAATCGAATATTCCCTGCTATTAGCAAACAGACTTCCAATATAAAATACATTGAATGTACTGATGGATATGTTGGTGTTGAAAGAAAGAGTTATAATTCTTTGTTGTGTTTCCCTCTGCCTCATCCATCGCCATTTATTTTTCCAGTTTATGTTTACTTACGTAATTGGATTAACATTACCAATAATTATTTTTTAGAACAAGAAGAGGAAATGACTCCGGATACTCAATTTGATGGCGGTGGTCTAAAATCTATTCCATCCTTAAACAAGAATCATGAAATGATTAAATTGCAGTACCATAATGCCATAAACCGTGTTGGAATTGATCTAGCAAGTAAAATGCTCAGAACCCACGCAGTGTTAACTAGCACATTAATAGGTCGAGCCAGACTAAGTCAAGGTGAGTATGCGCAAATTGGAATGGATGCAAAGGTTATAAAAGATATAAATGATTGGTTAAATGAACAGGATACACACGATTTAAGTATCGCAGAAGAGGTGGAAGCACAACTTAGAAATGAAACTAGCAGTTTTTTCAGCGGAGCTCATCAATTTAGTTGGAAAGCGTATCCAGCAAAGCTGTTAACAGGCAAGTATATAGGCCATCGGGTGATGTACTTAACAATGCCATTAGGCACGGATGAACAGGCCGATCAATTTTGCAATACCATTAAGCTAAAAGGGTTCGACGCAGAAAGAAGGAAGGCTGGTAATAAGCCATCTATTGTTGTTGACTTAACCAATGCGGCAACAATGACACAGAAGATAACATAAATATGCCGAAAATTAAAATCATAGGTGAGATTCATTATACTCAAGAAAGTGAAAAATATTCAAGTCAGGCTACGGCATTGGCTAGAAGCGGGTGTATTATTCTTGCTTATGAAAACAAGATTTTTGATGATTATAAAGATGGATTGATAGAAAATAATATCTATGCAACTGAAGATCTTCTTATATATGGCGGTTATGTTAGAATTATAAGATCGATAAGTAATCTTTATGGACCAACATCACCGTCCTCTATTTATGATCACAATATGTTACTTAGCTTATTTGCTTATGAAATTTTTGGATTTCTTACAACAAGTATTCGGTGCTCTGTTGTTCAACCTTCAATATATAAAATAACATGTGAATTATATAAAACTATCAAGGGAAAGAATACCCCGCTTGAAGAAGCCATCAATTTAGCAACTAATTATAGTGTTTACGCATCTGAATGCTCTAAGCCTGGTTGGCAAAACAACCTGCCGGAAGAATACCTTATACCTTTCAGAAACAATCTAAGCTTTTGGCGTAACACTTTACTTACAGCTGCAAATTTATTTAGTGATCACATCTTACAAGATCACAATTATTCTGAGCTTATTAGAAGACATAAAGCACTTAGTAAAGAATGGATTAACGGTTATTTTGAGCGAAGATTCATAAAAAAAGGTGGGGTTTTTCTTGATGACAGTCCTGCTATTGTTGATCTACGTAACCAAATTTTTGTTGAAAGATTAGCCAAAATATCACATATGCATTCTGCTAAAGATATTGTGTTTATTGTTGGAGAGGATCATTTGTCAGGCTTAGAACAGTTGTTCTTACAACAGCACAAAGAAATACAGCTTGAAGTTATTCGGGGTACATGTCCGCAAATTACCAAAAACACAGTTAGCGTATTGTACGAATAATTGCACTCTTAATATGGCTTAAAACTCATAAAAAAAGAAGGATGGATTAAATAGGCACGCTACCCCTACTAAGAATAGCGAAAGCATTTCTGGTGAAATTTGCGGTTTTAGCCCCAAGTTTTATTTTCAAACCGTAAAATCTCGCTACGCTCACCAAAACTATTTTTAGGAAAAATGTCTTGAAAATATAATTTATGTGTTAATATGTTTTATAGTTAAAGCAGAAAACCACGCTTAGTAGTGAAGAGTGCTTGCTTTGCTAATTTTTGAGCAAGATAATTGAAATTTTAACAATAAAAAAAAGTAAAGTTTTATGGGAACAGGTCATTCAAAACCAACAAGCAATGATGATATAAATGAAAGTGAAAATTATATCCAACATCTACCTCCTAAAATAGTTAGACATATGGCATCTTATTTGCCACCATCAGCTTTGGGTGCATTTTCACAGACGTGCCACAGACATTGCGAAATTAGCATGGATTTTAGGACAAGTTTTAGGTTAGTAAAATCCATAACTGTAGGTAATTCTCATACAATATGCCTATTGGAAGATGGGCAGGTATTGGCTTGGGGAAGCAATTATTATGGCCAGCTGGGATTGGGTGATACAAAGAATCGAATAACTCCAACACCAATCCCTGGTCTTACAGGAGTAGGAGTAAAATCCATAGCTGCAGGTGGTTTTCATACAATATGCCTATTGGAAGATGGGCGGGTAGTGGCTTGGGGAGGAAATAATTATGGCCAGCTGGGATTGGGTGATACAGAGAATCGAAATACTCCTGTTTTAGTGTTTAATCCCAATTTAGTGTTTAAGCCCAATAGTAAACTCAATAATTTATTAAGTATTGATCAAAATAATTGGGCCACAACACTAATTTGTGCTGTTAATAGCAATCATGCTGAGCTAGTAATAGAGGGTGTAGATGAGAATAATAATTACTTTATGAAATTAGCTCATTTTATTGGAAAATATTCCGCGAATTCCGGACAATTAGATAAGAATTCTTATTGTGGATTTAACGGCCTAGGTGAAGTTAAATTGAGTACTATTCAGCCAGGGAGCCTTCGATATGATGGAAAAACACAAACATGGCTAAAGCTGAAAAACAAGGTAGAAGCTATGTTAAAAGAAATCGAAAAAGAACAGGATATGCCAAATCAAAATCCACGCCAATTTAATATATTAGGTAGAGATTCCATTTTTGCCCAAGGAAAACTTATTCCTAATAAAGCAGAATCCATTGACTCTGATAGCTGTTTTACTTGGGCAAGGGAAAAATTAACTATGCTTGATGTCAATTTACCAGAAAATAAAACAGCTTTTTTAGTTTCATTGACGAGAAAGTATACAAACCCAGGTAAATTTCCTTTTAAACCTAAAAGTCCGTATTAAAAATCAGCTTAACTGGAATTCGGCGTTTTTTGACCAAAAGAACAATTTGTTTAAGCGAAGTTCTGTAGCCCTTGCTGTGGCTGACACTCAGACCTAAAATTGATTTTTGGATTTGCTAATATATTTTCTATAACTAAATGTAAATTAATATACTTTTGAAATTCTTCGAAAGGAGTTAAATAGCCTAAACATTTTAATGGTCTTTACATGCCTAATGGACCATTCGATAGTGATTCCTTTTTGGGAGTAGCTAGACAATTTTTAGGGATATATACAGGACGTTATACAGACGAGATAACAACAGACCTGAGCAATGATATTTTTAATGCGCAACTGGGAATTATCTGGAGAAAATCAGTTATAGAAGAAATCATATCACAGAACGCACAATAACCAATTGTCTATGATTCTGAATCCAGTATATTTTACTCCTTTTTTTAAGTACAAAGTTTAACATTTTGTCTCTTAACAGTCTGTCCAAGATATTGTAGCCAGATCAAACCTAAGATTTAAGTCAAGAGAGTGCTGTAGATTTTTAAAAACAGGAGAATAAAATTAGGTAATTTTACTATTTATTGTTTAGTCCCCAATAATGTAAAACATATAAGCCTGATGGGAAAATATGAATTTTGTTACAATTATAAAGTTATTAATTTACAAGAAGTTACAGAAATGCTTTTGGCTGATCTTAAAATCAATTTTAGGGCTGAAAGCTAAGAGTAGCAGGGGTTTCGATAGGGTTGGCGGAAATTTCGTGCGTTTGGACAATTAACCCCTATTTAAGACCAGAGACTTTGGATATGGTCTTAGCTGAAGGGTTAAAATCGCGTGAACAATTAGGAAAAGAAGGGAAAAGTGAGAAACGTTCTTCTATGTATGTGCTATCTGATCAATATAAAAATATTTATTTTCGTGTGCCGGGACAATTGGAGCAAATTGATAGCGAAAGTTTTATAAGCCGCCAACTTTCAATAACCAGGGATTGGGTAGCAATTACAGTTGATCCAAGTAAAACGTATGTATTTAATTCCGAATTAAGAGCCCCTACTATGGTCGCCAGATTCTAGTGCGCCCATTAGCTTCGCACGATGCTATAATATTTCCGGAGATTGCCACATGGTAAATTTTATCCTCATGTTCGACTAAAGTGCGGATACAGGTGCCAGTGCTAAGATCCCAGATTTTAATTGTTTTATCATTGCCTCCCGATACTATAGTATTTCCAGAAATCGCTACACTAGAAACTGCTCCAGCATGTCCTTTTAAAATGCGAATGCAATTACCAGTATAAAGATCCCAGATTCTAATTGTGTCATCATCGGCTCCCGATACTAAAATATTTCCGGAAGTTGCTATGCAATTTAATCCATAATTACTACACTTGAAAGTGCGGATACAAGCGCAAGTACGAATATCCCAGACCCTAATGTTGCACTTATCGTCTCCCGATACAATAAAATTCCCAGAAATCGCTACATTAGCCACATGATTGTAAATCATGAAGTATCCCAAGCATTTATGTTCGGTTAAAGTGCGAATGCAATTACCGTTATTAGCATTCCAGATTTTAACAGTTTCATCATCGCTTCCTGATACTATAGTTTTCCCATCATCGGAAATCGCTACACTATTGACACAGCCAGTATGCCCAGGTAAAGTGCGAATGCAATTACCGTTATTAGCATTCCAGATTTTAACAGTTTTATCATTGCCTCCCGATACTATAGTATTCCCAGAAATCGCTACACTTTTTATTTGGTAGTAAGAATGTTTTATTTTATGTCCTTCTAAAGTGCGAATACAAGCGTCAGTACGAATATTCCAGATTCCAATGGTCCCATCAGTTTCTCCTGATACTATAGTTTTCCCATCATCGGAAATTGTTATACAAGTGGCATTTGTACATAAAGTTTTGTTATTTATAAAAAAATATTTGGCAATTTCATAATATCTATGATTCGTCCGTGCAAATGCAGTTAGGTCTTGATTTGTTAACTTAGGTAATATTTCCCCGTGGATAATCTCGTTAGGTAAATCCTGAAAGGTTATACCTAGCGGTTTTGAAGAACTTAGTCCCATAAAAAACTCCTTCTTTTATTTATTGATCAATTATCGATCTCGTTCAATACCTAATTCATGCTGCCGATTATATTTTACACTAATTTTACCGAGATTAGCTCGAGCCTTCTGATATAGACCAGGAGCAATCTTCTCAAATTCCTTTTTTTGATGTTTTGAGGTGATGATCTTATCAAATAAAGATGCCAATGGCGACATCAATTGCTCTGTAGTCTTTTTATCGTGAAGATTATCGAAAATTTGCTCTTTTACTTTTGTGAGCAAAACAACTCGTTCTCTAAGTTGTTTGTCTGCTATAGTTTCTAATTTAGGCCACTCAGGGTGCAGCAACAACTCACTTTGTGCTGGCGTGAGATGCTTTGAGTAAAGTTCTTCCCGTGCTTTGTTAATAATATTTGGTGCTACCTTCTCAAATGTCTGAATTTTATCTGAGCGAAGTAGGGCGCATACAGCTTTGTCATGTGCTTGAGCCAATGTGTTGCGCTCTTCAGGTGTTTTAGCTTCATTAAGTTTTGCTTCAGAAGCAAAAAAAGCATTGGTTTCAGGATGATTGATTTGTTTTAGAGCACCTCTTTCTTTTCTTTCTTGATTCAAATTACTAAGACCCAATCCCTTTTGCACGGCTGCTATCCCTTGATCAAAGCGGGGTCAGGTCCCGACAACGACAACGTACCACAGTAAAAAGCACTGTAATGTATAATTTGCACGTTCTCGTAAAATCATTTTATGGCTAGACACCTTTAAGAATAGAATATCCTGGTGCTTGTTATCACTTAATGAACAGAGGCGCCCGAAATAATAAAACCAAAAGTTCCGAGTATCTGTCATGTTTATTATCTAACCAAAAATCACAAATAATTGCTGACTCCTTCGCTAATACTTCAACTCAAGGCATTTCAAAAGCATTTTGTAGATTACAGCAAGAAATTGAATCTGATATTGCCTTGCAAAAAGAGATAAATAATTTAATAAGTGCTTAGCCGTTGTCGTTGTCGGGACCTGACCCCGCACCGAAATCTATGGATTGTTTAGATCGTGGGTTGGAAGATGCAATAGCTATCCTTCAATTGCCCACACTCTATCAACGTCGATTACGCACGTCTAATTTAGCTGAACGGGTAAATGAAGAAATACGAAGACGACAGCGTGTTATCAGGATATTCCCCAATGAGGCTGCCGCTGAACGATTGATCGGAGCATGGTTAGCGGATCTTCACGGAAAGTGGCAAATAGGTCCAAAATATTTTGATATGCAAGAGTTTTGGGATTGGTTTAATGAAAAGAAAGAGATAAGCAAAAAACAAAATCAACTTAAAGTAATTAATAGTAATTAAGCACAGGATATTTGGAGATGGAAAATTTACAGCAAAAATAGGACTTGACCAAAATAACAAATACTTAACACAAACAGAGGTCCGGCCAGGATTCGAGGGGATCTGTAATCAACCCCATGTATAAAATTAATTGGTTCGGAGAAAAACATGGATATTAAAAGATACATCTATTTGAGATTGCAAGAATGCATAAAAATATAAGGTAAACTAACGAGCACTATAGTTTTTTAGGAAATAAACCGCCAATAGTGTTGCAATAATCATTAGCGAAGTCATTATTAGCATAAAACTATGATATGCATGAATAAAGCTATTAGCGACAATGATTTGCAGTTTTGGTGACAATTGGTGAATATTGTGAATTCCACTAGCACCTTTTAATAATAGCGCAGTAACATCTTTTGGGTTTATTTTGGCAAGCAGGCTAAGTTTGCTGAAATAACGCAATGACACTCCCGCAATCGCCACACCTATGGTTGATCCAGAAATAGCCAAAGTAAAGAACAATCCCATCCCTGTTCCAGCGTCTTCAGCAGAAGTTTCACTACTTATGCCACTAATAGTAGAAGGTATATGGATCCCAATAGCTAATCCAAGCGGAAAAAGGATCATGATTATCACAGGAATTGTTGTTGTCGTAGTAAGAAAAAAAGTGCTTAAACAAGCCAGCAACGCTAGAAAAACCGAGAGCACAGTTGGTAATACAAAGCCAATATTATCAATTATTTTGCCTGTTAATGGTGAACTTATTGCTATAAATAATGTCATACCAAGCAATATGATTCCCGTCATAGCTGGGGAATAGTTCAATATATTTTGAAGATAAAGAGGCATTATCAAAAGAGCTGAACTCATAACCATCATCATAAAAAACCTTAATACTGCAAGTGACGCAAATCTTCTATGCAGCAGCAAATTTGTTTTTATGAGTGGATTTTTGCTGCGAAAAGATGTATGGATAAACTTTACTAGAAACAGCAAACCTAAAACGAATAAAATCAATAAACTTAGTGGTCGCAGATCGAGCAACTCGTTAAAGGCGTAAAGAATTAATCCCAACCCCATTATAAACAAACTCGTATTCAGTAAATCTATTTTCCTATTAGACTCGGGAAGTGAATCTTGTTTAACCAGCTTTACAGTAAGGTAAAAAGAAAGAATACCAAAGGGAACATTGAACCAAAATATCCACGACCAACCACAATATTGGGTAATTAAACCACCAATGGTTGGTCCAATAACTTGCGAAATCCCAGTAATACTAACCATATATCCTGCTGCTCTTCCTCGTTGATTCTGCGGAAAAGTGCTAAATATTAGCACAAAAGCAAGCCCCAGAGTAGCGGCAAAACCTACTCCTTGAATAAAACGACTGAACAAAAGCAGCAGCAAATTAACAGAAAATCCAGCTAAGAAGGATCCAAATGTAAAGCAAAAGACTCCAAGCAAAAATATTTTTTTTCGCCCATAAATATCAGCTAATCTCCCAAACAAGGTGAACGTAAGAGCTGTTGCTAATAGGTAACTAGTAATTATCCACTGACCTTGACCTAGAGTTGCTTTGAAAGTATGTGCAATAGTAGGCAGAGCTATATTAACTATAGTAGTATCTAGATTTACTAACATCACCATAATGCCAGTGGCCAGCAGAACCAGCCACTTGTTTTGATGGAGACTTATGATTTCTTTAGTATTATGAGACACAACAAATATTCTACCATAAATATTGAGGTCCGGCCGGAATCCTCTTCAGTTATTAATAGTTTGAAGCAGTCCGCCAATCAGCTTACTCCAAATATTTCATTTTATATCTGAATTCCTTAGCGTACGTTTTCGTACCACTGGACTTCAAACCCCTAATTGCACCCAATTGCTAGTCGATACTATTGGCCAAGCAAAACATCAAATATTAGTACAAGCTTATTCTTTTACTTCAGCAAAAATATTATTATTTTCTAGTATAATAATTTAACATAATAATTTGGGTAAGATTGATAGGAGGGGGCGTATTTTAAATCCAATAATAATCTGTTTGTACTTTTACTCAGAGAATAAGGAAATCATGCTTCCGATTGAGTTTTTAGTTTAGTAATTGTTATATATTTCTTCATATTCCCTTATTAGGGTTTGAATTAGCTCTTGTTAGGGTTTGAATTAGCTCTTGCACTGAAATTACTTTATTGATTCTGTATGCATTGGCGCCAGCAAAAGCAAAACCTTCAGTTAAGTTACCAAGTTTTGCATTATATAATGCAGATGCAATGCAATATGGTGTTTTTAGAAAATCGCATGTTTTTAAACATTGCCACATACATTTAAATGGTTTTTTCCTTCCTGCTTTGACATATCTTCTATAAACTTGTTTTGTATAACTCTACCGGGAAGGCCTACGGGACTGTCGATAATGGTGATATCCTCTTTTTTGCAGTCAACATATAATTGTTTAAACTCATCAGCAACATCGCATTCTTTAGTTGCGACGAATCTGGTGCCCATTGTTACTCCTTGAGCACCTAATTGGAGAAATTTGTAAATATCTCTGCCGGTATATATACCTCCAGCAGCAATTATGGGAACATTTTTATTAAATTGTTTTGCAAATGGTTCAATATTTGAGATGACTTCAGGAATTAATTTTTCCAAAGAGTAATCAGGATCGTTAATCTGTTCTTTAGTAAATCCAAGATGTCCTCCAGCAAGAGGCCCCTCAACAATAACAGCATCAGGAATATACTGATAATTTTTAGCCCAATACTGAAAAATTAATTTTGCCGCACGAGCAGAAGATACTTTAGGAACGAATTTTGTAACACACTTTTGCAGTGCATCCTTTGAGAAAACGGTTGGATGTCGCAAAGGTAAACCAGCGCCCATAATCACCACGTCGACTTTTTCTTCAACAGCAATTTCTATATGTTCATTACAATCGGTCAATGCCAACATTATGTTTACGCCAATAGATCCATTTGTCATGTTTTTGACTTTCTGGATTTCTTCTCGTAACGCTTTTTTATTCGCCTCTTTATATGAATATAATTTATTAATATTTGGATCAAATAAACCGAGTCCCACCGATGAGACAACACCAAGTCCACCAGCATTCGTTACAGCAGAAGCTAGACCAGACATTGATACTCCAACACCCATCCCACCCTGGATGATTGGCACATCAATTTCTAAATCTCCTATCTTTAATTTTGGTAACGAGTTGACTGGCATTTTATAATTTCCAATAATTCACTTTCACCAATTTTTAGTTACTAGCTTTTAACTAATAATAGCAATGGTTTTTAATTCAACCATTTTATGGGTAATTTTGGCATTTGTCACTACATACATTAATTACTCATGATTACCTTTGTAACTGTAAGCTGCATTATTGCCTTTTTAAGGTGTCATGTTGTGCCGAATATTTTAAATACAAGTGGTGATATTACTAGTTTGCTCCTACAATCAATTTTTATTTCTAGACTTATAAGTGAATATCTATTACCATCTATTGCTAGTATTTATTATCTATTAATATTTTTTATGAGGCAACCATGGAAACTGATAAATGGCTGACAGTTGATGAATTAGCTGCGTATTTGAAATTTAGTCGGGCAAAACTCTATCAAATGGCACAGAATGCCGAAATCCCAGCATCTAAAATTGGAAACCAATGGCGTTTTGACCATGATGAAATCGATGCTTGGGTGAGAAGCCAAAGACATCCCAACAAAAAAACAGATAATAAGTAGAATATTTATTTTGTAATAACCTATATCGCCAGTAAGTGGATCATCTTATAGTTCCTTTTAAAATACGGGATGTTTGGAGAAATGTAATGCGAAAACTAAAAAGCTTATTTACGCCAGGACCCGTTCCTATAGAAAATCATATTCGTGCTATTGGCGCCGAGCAACCTCCCTACAACAGAACAGAGGAGTTTTCACAGTTTACTCATGAAATACTTAACAACCTTCCATATGTTTTCCAAACAAGCGGTTCGGTTGGCGTGTTAACGGCTTCTGGCACAGCAGCAATGGAGGCC
>SDBS01000077.1_pt1 | contig 72570 bp, 50 predicted proteins | sample 2277091 | NCBI WGS metagenome assembly SDBS01 (sample SAMN10404972, study PRJNA504765) | marine sediment metagenome | isolation source: marine sediment core GS10_PC15, 163 cmbsf | place: Arctic Ocean: Southern Knipovich Ridge | collected 2010
GCAAGCTTTAGGAGCTCGACATCTCCGGAGGCACGGATGACCCGGTTGTCCAGCACGGCGGCCACGTCCTGAGCCTGTTCTGTCTGGAGAAGTCCCTGCCCCAGGTTGAGGAGCTGTCTGTTTACGGACGGAAGCCGCAGCTGAGGAGGCTTGTCCTCGGCGGCCAGTTTGGGAAAGAGCTGTATTCCCTCTGCCAGCATCTCCAGGGCCCGCAGGCTCACGGCTCCTTCGTTTATGCCCAGGGCCCTGACGAACCAGCCCTCCTGAGAATCGGAAAAGGCCACACTCACCAGATCCCCGACCCGGATATTCGGCTCGAGCCCGGCCGTATCGGATCCGGTCCATAAAAAGCCGAAGTCCCAGTTAAGGCCGAAGGTCCATCCCACGACTCTGTTGTCCTGAAGAAAGATCCCGGGTCGTTTGAGATCCTCGGGCAGCGGCAGCCGGGCGTAAGGCCCGTAGGGTTGGGGGGGCGCATCCAGCTCGATCCAGTTCAACGGGGCTCCAGGGCTGAGCACCTGCCAGTACAGCGCCGCATTTTTATCCCAGGAAGAAAGCGGAGCGTGGCTTCCGGGGAGGGATTTTGAGAGCTTCCAAAGGCCCAGGGGTGCGCCCTGCGTCCAATGGCCCTGAACGATCCGTATATCTTCCCCATCGGAGCTCTTAAATTCCCAGACATCCCCCCCGATCACGGCCCATGTCGGCAGGGCAAACCAGGAACCATCGAGAACGGCGGCTTCCAGACGCATGACCTCCTCGCCCATACGGGCGCGGATGACGACTTGACCCACAGCAAGCCTCATCGGGGACTTTGTTTCCGGCAGCACGGAGGCCTTTTCCGACTGAACAGCCTCCCGGATGGCTGCGGTATCCGGTACCGCCTCCGGTCCGGCGGGGCCCTTTATAAAGACGAAATAGATCACGGCTGCCAGGGCCAGGAAGACCGCTGGAAAACTGTACCAGGGGATCTTCATCCGGGAAGAAGGCTTGGCCGCCCTGAGGGGGCCGCCGCATTTCACACAGACGTTCGAGGAGCGGTCATTTTCCATCAGACATTTGGGACAGCGCATGGATCTATCCTTTTTCATGGATTTAGTCGAAGAGAGGACTCAGATTTGGTGAGCCATGTTGAAAAAAGGGCTATTCAATCTTCCCAGTTGTCGGCCAGAATCTTCCGCATCTGAGGGAATTGCTCGTCGATGTCATCCAGATCCATCCGGATCTTCTTCAATCTTTCCTTCAGATCCTGGATGACATCCCTGTACTGCGGGTCATGGTAGGCATTGTGAGCCTCTGTGGGGTCGGCAGCCAGGTCGTAGAATTCCCAGCCGGGGGGGGTGGCCTCTGTGTGGGCCCCTTTCATGCCCAGCGGGGCGCCGTAGAAGAAAATGAGCTTGTAGCGTTCCGTCCGGATCCCGAAGTGGGCGGGACGCTGCACCTGGTGGAGCCAGTAGCGGTAATACATGGATCTGCGCCAGGTGATGGGGGTTTTGCCCTGGAGGTTGGCCCTGAAGCTCGCGCCCTGCATCCGGTCCGGCACCTGCAGACCAGCATAATCCAGGAACAGGGGAGCGAAATCCGTGTTGAGGATGATATCGTCGAGGCGCGATCCCGGGTCGATCTCATGAGGATAGCGGATGACGAAGGGCATGCGCAGGGACTCCTCATACATGATGCGCTTGTCGAAGAAGCCGTGTTCCCCCAAGAAATAGCCCTGATCCGAGGTGTAAATCAGGACGGTGTTGTGTGTCAGCCCCGCCCGGTCCAGATAGGACAGCAGGCGCCCGATGTTTTCATCGATCCCCGCCACCCCCCGCAGATAATCCTTGATGAATTTCTGGTAAATCTTGCCGCGGGCGGCCCGGGCATCCAGGCCCTCCAGGTCGAAGGATTCTCCCGGATAGCGCTTGCTGGGGTTTTCCACATAGCGCTGACCCAGGATCTCGAGCACCTGACCGGAAAAGGTCCGCCCGGATGGATCGGGGCCGAATTCGTAGAGGCTTTCCGGTTCGGGCAGATCCTCTGCCTCGAGCAGATCCGCGAACCGGGCGGCATAGGCAAAGGGCTCGTGTGTGGCCTTGAAATGGCACATCAGGAAAAAAGGCTTTGCCTTGTCCCGGCTTTCCAGCCATTCCAGGCTGAGGTCGGTTATGACATCGGTGGAAAAACCGCTGTATTCCGTTCCCGTGTCCCAGTCACCGGCGGATCTCATCACAGGGTCGTGGTAGCGCCCCTGGCCCGGGAGCACGTCGTAGTGGTCGAAACCTGAGGGCCGGCTCTTCAGATGCCATTTCCCGATCACAGCCGTCTGGTATCCGGCCTCCTGAAGCTGCTTGGCCACATTCTCGGCCGCCGGGTCCAGGGCCTCGGAGAGGGTATACAACCCGCTGCGGTGGCTGTACTGCCCGGTCAGGATGCTGGCCCGGCTGGGTACACAGATGGAATTGGTGCAGAAACAGTTCAGCAGCAGGCAGCCCTCCCTGGCCAGGCGGCGGATGTGGGGCGTGGGAGCCACGGCATCCAGGTGTGACCCGTAGAGGCCCCAGGCCTGGGAGGAGTGGTCGTCGGACATGATGAACAGGATATTGGGGGGGAGGGTAGAGCTCGTGTCCTGTGCAGGCCCGCACGAACAGGCCGACAGTGCCGCGAGTAAAACCAATCCGAACATCAGGAAACCTTTCGCCTTATCTGTCGCTAGACCTTCCATCGATCTTCCTTCCTCATTTCACATTGACCGTGTCGAAGATGACACCGAACCAGTCGTTGCTGGGGCTCATGGTGTCTCTCTTTTTGGTGGACGCCTGGATCTTCCCGGGCTCCCGGTCATACAGCCGGCCGGCGACATAGAGGAAGTCATCATCGAATCCAACCAGGCCGGCTCGTCGCTAGATCCATCCAGGGTGATGGGGCCGCTCAGGCGCGGCACAAGGATCGGGACGGTCCTCTTGTCCTGCGGCTCTGAGGTCCGGCTGTGCGAAGCGAGGGTCTCACCGTGCGCAGACGGAATGGAGGCCCCTAGAACCGCGATAAAAAATCCTGCGATACACAGCCGCTTTCCCATTTTTTCCGTTGATAGTGTTCCGGTTCCTGCTTTGTGCCTTTATAGCAGAGACACGGCTTTGCGTCAATCTTGCGGACAGGCGGGGAGGAAATATGTATAATCGAGAGAATCCATGCGGCATTCAATTCCGGAGGACGGCCTGTTTCCAGGGAGGACAACACGATGAACTCGAACCAAAACGGCCTCCCCATGATCATGTGCCTCTTACTCATGGCAGCGGTCTGGGGATTTTCGGGGTGTGAGCGGCAGCCCTCGCGGCCGAATTTTGTTTTCATTCTAGTGGATGACCTGGGCTGGACCGACCTCTCATGCTATGGCAGCCGATTCTACGAGACGCCGAACATCGACGGGCTGGCTGACTCCGGCGTGCGCTTCACAAGCGCCTATGCCGCCTGCCCCGTGTGCAGCCCCACCCGCGCCAGCATCCTCACGGGCAAGTTTCCAGCCCGCCTCAAGACCACGGACTACTTCGGCGCGCCTCAGCCCGACACGGTCCAGAAACACTGGACACGCAGCAAGCCCCTGCTCCCGGCGCCGTATGTCGACCACCTGCCCCTGGAGGAGGTGACCCTGGCCGAGGCCTTGCAGGAGGCGGGATACGCCACCTTCTTCGCGGGCAAATGGCACCTGGGCGGGGAGGGTTATTATCCCGAGGACCAGGGCTTCGACATCAACCGGGGTGGATGGGAGCGGGGAGGCCCCTACGGAGGGAACAAGTACTTCTCCCCCTACGGAAACCCCAGGCTGTCGGACGGCCCCGAGGGCGAACACCTCCCGGACCGCCTGGCAGAGGAAACCTGCCGGTTCATGCAGGAAATGCAGGACCGGCCCTTCCTGGCCTACCTGTCATTCTATTCGGTCCACACGCCGCTCATGGCCAGGGACGACCTGGAGGAGAAGTACCGGGACAAGGCCGAAAGGCGGGGCGTCACGGAGGAAGCCTGGGGCAGAGAGGGGGAGCGGAAGGTGCGCCTTGTCCAGAACCACGCGGTGTACGCGGGCATGGTGGAGGCCATGGACCAGGCGGTGGGCAAGGTGCTGGACAAGCTCCGTGAGCTCGGACTGGAAGAGGATACCGTGGTTTTCCTGATGTCGGACAACGGCGGGCTCTCGACCTCCGAAGGCCATCCCACATCGAACCTGCCCCTGCGGGCCGGGAAGGGGTGGCTGTACGAAGGCGGCATCCGTGAGCCCATGATCGTCCGCTGGCCCGGCGTGGCAGAGCAGGGACGCGTCTGTGGTGAGACCGTGGTCAGCACGGATTTCTATCCTACCATCCTGGAGATGGCCGGACTCGCGCAGCGGCCCGGGCAGCACCTGGATGGAGTGAGCCTGGTGCCGCTCCTGAGAGGCGGCCCTGAGCTGCCCCAGCGCCCGATCTACTGGCACTATCCCCATTACGGCAACCAGGGAGGAACCCCGGGGTCGGCCCTCCGCCTGGGTGACCTCAAATTGATCCAGTTCTATGAAGACGAACGCCTCGAACTCTACGACATCAAAAAGGACCTGGGGGAGAACCATGACCTCGCGGCTGAGTCCCCGGAAAAGGCTGCGGAGCTGAAAAAGCTGCTGGATGAATGGCTGGAGGAGATCAGAGCCGGGATGCCCGCACCTAATCCCGCTTTTAAGGAAAAGGAGGAGACATGAGGCATGCCCTTATAACGGTATTAGTCCTGGGGCTGGCTTTGAGCCTGGGGGGTTGTGGGGGGGGAGAAAGAAAGAGCGGAAGGGAGGAGACCATCATGTCCACAGAGTCTGAACGGATCGGGGAAAGGAACCTGAGGCCGTTAGCCATGCAGCCGCTTCCCCTGGGGAGCATCCGCCCGGCGGGATGGCTGAAGGGCCAGCTCCGTTTGCAGGCGGACGGGCTGAGCGGCCATCTGGATCAGTTCTGGCCTGACATCAAGGACAGCGCCTGGTTCGGAGGGGATGCGGATGCCTGGGAGCGGGCGCCCTACTGGTTGGACGGCGTGGTACCCCTGGCATTCCTCTTGGACGATGCCGACCTCAAGGCCCGGGTCATGGCATACATGGATGCTATACTCAAGGCACAGGATGAATCGGGCCGGATCTCGCCCGGGGAAGATACGGGGCGCTATGACCTGTGGGGCGTGTTCCTGGTCCTCAAACCCCTGATCCAGTACCATGAGGCCACCGGAGACGAACGGGTGCCGGAAGCCGTGGAGCGCTGCCTGCGCTGGGTGGAGGGCCACATCGATGCCCGGCCGCTCTTCAACTGGGGGAAGTATCGATGGTTCGAATCCCTGATCGCCATATACTGGCTGTACGAACAGACCGAGGAGGATTGGCTCCTGGACCTCGCGGTCAAGCTGCATGCCCAAGGCTTCAATTGGATCGACTTTTTCAGGCGCTGGCCCCTCACGCGGCCCACGCCCAAGGGCAAATGGACCTACATGGGGCACGTCGTCAACAACGCCATGGCGGTCAAGGCCCCGGCGCTGTGGTGGCGCCTCAGTGCCGAGGACAGAGATCGGGCCATGGTGAAGGAGATGATACGGCTCCAGGATCAATATCACGGGCAGGTGACCGGGATGTTCACGGGCGACGAGTGTTTCGCCGGGCTGAACCCATCGCAGGGCACCGAGCTCTGCGCCGTCATGGAGTACCTCTATTCCCTCGAGATCCTGCTTTCCGTGACCGGGGAAGCGGAATTCGGAGACCGGCTGGAAAAGATCGCCTTCAACGCCCTGCCGGCCACCTTTTCGCCGGATATGTGGTCGCACCAGTACGACCAGCAGGTCAACCAGGTGGAATGTTCCATCAAGGAGGACCGGCTGTGGACCACCAATGGGCCGGATTCCAACATCTACGGGCTGGAGCCGAACTTCGGCTGCTGCACCGCCAACCTCAGCCAGGGCTGGCCCAAGTTCGCGGCACATCTCTGGATGAGGAGCGCGGACGACGGGCTGGCAGCGGCTGCCTATGCCCCCTGTGTGATTAAAACAGCTGTCGCAGGTGTGCCGGTCGAGATCGAGGTGGAGACAGATTATCCCTTCCGGGAGAACATCTCCATACATGTGCGGGTGGAGGAGCCGGTGCGCTTCCCCCTGCATCTCCGCATCCCCGGATGGGCGCATGAGGCGACTCTCACTCAGGGAGAAGAGCTCCAAGGGAACCTGGCGGCAGGGACGTTTTTCAGGCTGGACAGGCAGTGGTCCGGGGAAACCCGGCTCACGCTCCGGTTTCCCATGCGTGTCCGGTCCTCCCGGCGCTTTCACAACGCCATCGGGCTGGAAAGGGGGCCTCTGGTCTACGCGCTGAAGCTGGGGGAGGAGTGGAAACGAGTCAACGCGGACATGCCGCTTCGGGAGCTGCCGCACGGCGACTGGGAGGTCTATGCCACGACACCCTGGAACTATGCCCTGGACCTGAGTGAGGAGACGCTGGACCAGGATGTAGAATTCTTCGAACACACTGTAGGCAATATGCCCTTTTCACCGGACGGGGCCCCAGTCTCCGCCCAGGTCAAGGGAGTCCTGCTGGAAAGCTGGAAACTGGTAAACGGTTCGGCCGGAGAGCTTCCCATGAGCCCGGTAAAGGCCGATGGGCCGATAAAGGTGCTCACGCTCATCCCCTACGGGTGCACCAACATCCGGGTGGCGGAGTTTCCCACGCGGCGCTAACGAGAAAACGCGGTGGATAGAAAGGGGCTGGCTGTTTTGGGGTTAGCGGGGCTTTGCTATGCGGGAGGATCCTGCTCAGCCAGCAGAAGCAGGACACTCGTTTAGTCGCATCGGACGGGTAAAAGTGAATAAAAAAATGCAGCGCGTCATCCCCGGGGTCGAGGTGTTCCTGGAGGAGCATCTGGGCCTGGTTTCCGGCGCCAAGACGGGATTGGTCACCAACCAGGCCGGAGTTGACCGACACCTGGATTCGCTGGTCGATGTGTTTGCCTCTCACCCCCGGATCGACCTGGTCGCCCTGTTCAGCCCGGAGCACGGGGTCCGCGGCAGAGCGCAGGCCGGTGAGTATGTGCCCTTCGAAGTCGATCCCGGCACCGGCCTCCCGGTCTTCAGCCTCTACGGGCAGCACCGGGCGGAGACGCCTGATCACAGGAATCGCCTGGACGAGGTCATGCGGACGTTTGACATCCAGGAAGAGGGGAAGGCCCCGGAAGAGGAAATGCTCGCAGGCCTGGATGCGCTGGTCTTGGACCTTCAGGACGTGGGAACCCGGGTCTACACCTACTCGGCCACCATGGCCTTTTGCATGCGTGCCTGTGCCCACATGGGGATCCATTTCGTTGTGCTCGACCGCCCCAACCCGATCAACGGGCTGGCCATGGAAGGCCCTATCCTGGACTATCCGGACTTCAGCTCGTTCGTCGGGCTCTTTCCGATTCCTCTCCGACACGGGATGACCATGGGGGAACTGGCCCGGTTGTACAACGAACGCTTCATGGACGCTGCCACCGACCTCACGGTGATCCCCATGCGGGGCTGGAGGCGTGCCCTGTGGTATGACGAAACCGGGCTCCCCTGGATCGGGCCGTCTCCCAACCTGCCCACACTCGAGGCGGTGACGGTCTACCCCGGTCAGGTGTTCTGGGAGGGGACCAATGTCTCGGAAGGCCGGGGGACGGAACGGCCGTTCGAGCAGTGCGGCGCCCCCTGGATCGAGGGCCGTGACCTGGCCGACACGCTCAACCCGCAGAGCCTGCCGGGAGTTGGATTCCAGGCCGTCGAGTTCCGCACGAGTTTCTCTAAATTTGCGGGTCAGGAGTGCTCCGGGGTCAGGCTTCGTATCACGGACCGGGAGCGTTTTCGGCCGCTGGCGGCCTTCCTGCATATCGTCGAGGCCGTGATCGAGATGTACCCGGGGAATCTCCTCTTCCACCGGGAGTACTTCGACCGGATCATGGGGACGGATACGGTCCGCGAGGCCCTCCAAAACAGGGTCTTGGCCAGAGAGATCGTGCGAGGGTTTGAGTCGGGCCTGGCCGATTTCGGGGAACTCCGCCGGCCCTATCTTCTATACGATTAGAAAGCCCGAGGCTGATACATATTCCTCCAGCGTCTCCAACAGGGACTGGTATCCCTCGGATATCCGGTCCGAAACCGGGCTGACGTTTCAGTTTCCCTGACAGGTATGCTATAATCCCGGGTTAATTTTGCGAAGGAGCCGTTCATGCCTGAGATAGAAGCTAAAGGACAAGCAATCCAGCTCAATGAAGAGGGTTTCATGCAGAATCCGGAGGAGTGGAGCGAAGACATTGCCCTCGCTTTGGCTAAATCCGAAGAAGGATTGGACTCCCTGACCGCCGAACATTGGTCGGTGATCCGTTACATCCGGGAATACTATGAAGAGAAGAAGCTGGCACCCATGGTGCGCAAGGTGTGTAAGGGCTCGGGGCTCTCTTTGACCAAGATATTCGAGCTCTTTCCATCCGGCCCGGCCAAAGGTGCGTGCAAGCTGGCAGGCCTGCCCAAACCCGACGGCTGCGTCTAACAGACTGCGATATGGAAACCGCTCTGGTCGTCGGAGTCATCGGTGCCGCCCTTTTCTGCGGTTCTGCGCTGGCTTTTTTGATCTGGCACACCCTGTCATTCGGAAAAGGAGACACCTTCGCGGTTTCCCGAGGCGATACGGGTAAAGGGATTCTCTACGCCTTCGGGCAGGGCATGATGCCGTGGGAGAAGGAGAGTGCTCGCCGACACCTCATAACCTACACGGCCGGATTCCTGTACCATTTCGGGATCTTCGCGGCGCTGTTCTGGCTTATTCTCCAGCTCACATCCCTGAATGCAGGGGGATTCGTAATAAACCTACTCCGAATGTTGACGGGTGCCGGGCTCCTTGCGGGATTGGGGCTGTTCCTGAAGCGCTGCCTGCTGCCCATGATGCGTAGCATAAGCTGTCCTGATGACTACATCGCTAATCTGCTGGTCGATGTTTTTATGGGAGCGGCGTTAGCCAGTATGTTTTTTCACGGGCTCAAAGCGCCTTTGTACGCTGTGGCCATGTTGCTTTTCCTCTATATCCCTCTTGGCAAGATCCGGCACTGTGTTTTCTTCTTTTACAGCCGGATTCTTTTCGGACGTTTTTTCGGCAAGCGAGGTGTTTTCCCGCGCACGAATGATCCCTATCGCCAGATGTGACCATGCCTCAGCCAGAGAAATCCGAGCAGACGTTTGAAGAAAGGGTGAAGTCCCTTACCACCCGGGACCGGGGGCGCATCCTGGAGGCTTTCAAGGCCAGCCTCACGCATGAGTATGCGGCCTTTCTTCAGACCTGCGCCCACTGCGGGCTGTGTGCCGATTCCTGTCATTACTACCTTACCCAAAAGGACCCTAGGTCGATCCCCGCCTATAAACTCCATCAAATCACGAAGGTCTACAAGAAGAGCTTCGACCTCATAGGCCGCAAGCTGCCTACCCTGGTAGGAGCTGAGGAACTCAGTAATGAGCTGCTCGAGGAATGGGTGGACACTCTGTTCGGACGCTGCAGCCTCTGCGGCCGCTGCGGGATCAACTGCACCATGGGGATCAACATCCCTTACCTTATCCGGGCCGCCCGGGGAGCCATGGCGTCGGTGGGGATCGTTCCTCCGGGGCTCCAGTCCACGGTCGATACGGCGCTGGAAAAGGGAAACAACATGGGGATTTCCCAGGAGGACTGGTTGGAAACGGTCGAGTGGCTGGAGGAGGAGCTGCAGCAGGATGTGGGCGACCCGGAAGCCAAGCTGCCCCTGGACAAATCCGGTGCACGCCTTCTCTATACCATCAATCCGCGGGAAGCGATGTTCTTCCCTCTGTCCATAACAGCGGCGGGGAAGATCTTCCATGCTGCTGGAGAAGACTGGACCTTTTCCTCAAAAAATTTCGATGTTACCAACTACGGCCTGTACAACGGGGACGACGAGGCGGCCGGGATCATGTCCGGCCGGTTGGTGCAGGCTCTGGAAGAGTTGAACTGCCGGGAACTGATCCTGGCCGAATGCGGGCATGGATTCAATTCAAATCGCTGGGAAGCCCCGGAATGGTTGAGCCGGCACTACGGCTTCCCGGTAAAAAGTATCCTCCAGGTCATAGCGGATTACATCAGAGAAGGCCGGATCAAGCTTGATCCAACGCGAAATCAAAAGACCGTGACCCTCCATGATCCCTGCAACCTGGTGCGACTGGGAGGAATCGTAGAAGAGCAGCGATTTATTCTCCGTCACAGTGTCACGAACCTGGTCGAAATGTATCCCAATCGTGAGAAGAACTACTGTTGTGGAGGAGGCGGCGGACAGCTGGCCATGACGCGCTTCGCAGAGAGACGCCTGGCAGCAGGCCGGATCAAGGCCGATCAGATCAAGGCCACCGGGGCCGAGGTGGTGGCCACACCCTGCCACAACTGCATCGACCAGCTCATGGAGCTTAACAAACACTACCAGCTGAATGTCGAAATCAAGACCGTGAGCGAGATCGTGGCCAACGCTCTGGTCATTCCGGTACTCTAGTAATTTGGGATCGAGTGTGCTACATTTCTCAGAAAACGCAGGAGACAGCATGGCGGAGGTCTTTGATAACATCCTGGAGTTGATCGGACACACGCCCATGGTGCGTCTCAACCGGATCAAGGGGAATCTGAAGGCGGATATCCTGGCGAAACTGGAATTCTACAATCCCACCGGGAGTGTCAAGGACCGGATCGCCCTGAGCATGATTGAGCAGGCCGAGCGGCAGGGCGTCATACAAAAAGGAGACTGCATCGTAGAGCCCACGAGCGGGAACACCGGTACGAGCCTGGCCCTGGTCTGCGCTCTGAAAGGATACCGCATGATCGCAGTCATGCCCGATGAGATGAGCCAGGAGCGGAAGGACATGATAACCGCCTTCGGGGCCGAGCTGGAGCTGGTCCCCAGCCAGGGCGAGGCTGCGCCCGGGACCTTTGCCCTGGAGGACCTGGAGGCGACCCTGGCCCGGGCCGTGGAGCTGGCGGAACAACCGGGCCACTACATGCCGAATCAGTTCGCCAACCCCAGCAATACGCTGGCCCATGAAAACACGACGGCCGAGGAGATCTGGTCACAGACCGGGGGGCGGATAGACGCCTTCGTGGCGGGCGTCGGCACTTCGGGGACGGCCATGGGAGTCAGCCGGGGCCTGAAGCGGAGGAATCCCGAAGTCAAGATCTACGTCATCGAGCCGGCCAGTTCGGCAGTACTGTCCGGTGAGGAGCCCGGGCACCACCGGATCCAGGGGATCGGAGAGGGGTTCATCCCGGAGTTGTATGATGATTCATTCAGCGACGGGGTGGTCAAGGTCTCGGATGTCGAGGCCAAAGCAACCGCCTGCCGCCTGGCGCGCATGGAGGGCATATTCTGTGGATATTCCGCCGGTGCCAATGTCTTTGCCAGCTTGAAGGTCGCCGAAAAAATGGGCGAGGGCATGACCGTGGTAACGGTGATCCCTGATACAGGGATGAAATATCTGAGCACGGAGCTATTCCGGCGCAGCCCCGACATCTGCACAATTCACTGCTGCACGCTTAAAAGCAATGAGGCGCGGGAAGAGTGCCTGCGCGCGCAGGGGGCGGCCCGCTGCTGCGTACTGGAGCCCTGCTGAGCTAGGTCCTTTTTCTCTGCATCTCGGCGATCCCGGCCACCCCTTCGATCGCGGCCCGGATATGTGCCTCGGTGTTGAAGGGGCCGATGCCGAAGCGCACCCCCCCATGGATCTCCGACGTACCCAGTTGCTCGTGCACCAGGGGCGCGCAGTGCAGCCCCGTGCGGCTCGCGATGTTGTGATCCACGTCCAGCAGAGTACCGGTATTCAGGGCGTCCATCCCGTCCACATTGAAGAGCAGCACGGAGATATGGTCGGTCAGGTCATCCTGGCAGTACAGCGTGACGCCTTCGATCCCGGCCAGTCCGTCGCGCAGCATGCGCGTGAGCTTTGTCTCATGGGCATGGATGGCATTCAGGCCTTTGTTCTCCACCCACTCGAGGCCCGCCTTCAGGCCGGCGATCCCCAGGGTGTTGGGGGTCCCGTACTCCAGGCGATAGGGGTATTCATAGAGATGGGTCTTGACAGCGGACCGGACTCCGGTTCCGCCCGCCCGTGTATGGCGGATCTCGATCCCCTCGCGCACGTAGAGGCCGCCGATCCCGGTCGGGCCCAGCAGGGATTTGTGCCCGGTGAAGGCCACCACGTCCATGTTCAGTTCTTCCATGTCCACAGGGATCTTTCCCGCGGACTGGGAGACATCAACGGCAAAGGGGATCCCGTTTTCCCGGCACAGCCGCCCGATCTCTTTGACCGGCTGGATGGTCCCGATCACGTTCGAGGCGTGGTTCACCATGACGAGCCTGGTGTTGGGCTTGAATCTCTTCTTGAAATCGTCGGGATCCACAAATCCTTTGTCATCGAAGGGTACGTAGTCGAGTTCCACACCATGGAATTTCCAGAGATGGTACAGGGGGCGGAGTACGGAGTTGTGCTCGATGGTGGTGGTGATGGCATGATCCCCTTTTTCCAGCATCCCGAAAGCGATGAGGTTCAGGGCATCGGTCGAATTGTAGGAGAAGCACAGACGGTTGGGGTCCGTGCCGTTGAAAAATTCGGTCATGGCCTTGCGGGTATCCTCGACCACCTCGCCCGCTTCCATACATATGTCGTAGCCGGATCGGCCCGGGTTGACTCCGAGCTTCCGGTAGAATGAGTCCATATACGTGTAGACCTCTTCCGGTTTGGGGTAGGAAGTCGCCCCGTTATCCAGGTAGATGAATTCGCTCATGTCAGCCTCCGTATGCGCAAGAAGTCAATATCAAAGGGTAAGAAACCAAGCTTAATATGTTAAAAAAAATACGTCCTGAAATCAAACGTTTTCCCATAAAATTTGACAGGACTTTCCCACTTGGACTAAAATCTATACTTTCAGCCTGGATAATTCATAAAAAATGTCGATTATAAATAGATATGATATTGAAACCGAATTAGTCGGAATGCTAGCTCCTAGGAGACATGAGAAGAGAGCGATGGCTCGTAAGATAGGGTGGTGGCCGGCTCTGCTGCTGGCCGCCCTGGTCCTGGCTGCCGGTACCTTCTGCGGGAAGGCGCAGCCGGGCTTTGATCTGATCATCAAAGGCGGTACGGTGATCGACGGATCCGGCAAGGCCGGATTCGTGGCAGACATCGGCATAACGGGTGACCGTATCGTCAAGATCGGCCGGATCAACGGCAGCCCGGCGCCAACCGTGATCGATGCCAAGGGCCTGGTCGTCACACCCGGTTTCATCGATGTCCACACTCACTGCGACCGGGCCATCGCAGAGGTCCCGACCGTGGATAACTACATCCTGCAGGGCGTGACCACGATCATAGGTGGGAATTGCGGGGGGCATCCCTACCCGGTATCCGAGCTTTTCTCCAAGATAGAGGAGACGGGGATCGCGCCCAACTTCGGCACGCTCATCGGCCATAACACCATCCGCAGGGAAGTGATGGGCATGGCCATGGAGCCCCCCACCGCTGAACAGATGGAACACATGAAAGCGCTTTTGAGGCAGGAAATGCAGGCAGGAGGGCTGGGACTCTCCACCGGCCTTGCCTACCTGCCCGGAACATATTCCGACACCGCCGAGCTAGTGGAGCTGGCTTCGGTGGTGGCTCTTTTTAGAGGACTGTACGCCACCCACCTGAGGGATCAGGCCGAAGGCATCTCAGAGTCCATCGAAGAGGCCCTGCTGGTTGGCGAGAAGAACGGGATACCCGTTCAGATCTCGCATATCAAGCTCGCGGATGATAAAGTCTGGGGTGAGCTGGAGCGGATCACGCATCCGGTCGAACAGGCCCGGGCTCGAGGGATCGAGGTCTATCTGGATCAATACCCCTATACCGCCACCAGCTCGGGGTTCACTTCCAGTTTTCCTTCCTGGGCCTTCGAGGGGGGGCGGGAACGCTTCCGAGAGAGGCTCAATGACCGGGAGCAGTTCATTCGGATCAAGGACCATATCATCCAGAAGCGGTTGACATCCTCACGCGGGATCGACAGGCTCGAGACGATATACATCGCCTCCTATCGACACGAGCCCGGGTATCAGGGGAAAAATCTCAAGGAGATCCTGTTGGAACAAGGCAGGGAGCCCTCCGTGGACAATGCGGCCCGACTGATCATCGAGATCCAGGAGAATGGGGGAGCCCAGGGGGTATTTTTTCAAATGGACGAGTCGGACGTAGAAGCCCTGATGAAACTGGATTACACCATGCATGCTTCGGATGGAGGGATCCAGGTTCCCGGACGGGGTGTACCTCATCCACGTAACTACGGGACCTTTCCCCGCATCATCTCTCTTTATGTCAGGGACCGGGGAGTCCTCAAACTGGATGAGGCCGTTCGCAAGATGACATCCCTGCCGGCCGCTGCCTTCCGGATCGAAAAACGAGGCCGACTGGAAGAAGGCTGCTATGCAGACATCACTATATTCGACTTCCAGCGCTTCAGTGATACTGCAACATTCTCCGCGCCGCATCAGTACAGCCGGGGGTTGGAGTATGTGATTGTGAACGGCAAGATCGTGGTCGAGCATGAGCAGCTCACGGGCAGGCTGCCCGGAAGGGTGATCTATGGTCATGGTAAACACACTCAGGAGGACTCGAAGTGATCATTATTAAGCAGGACGATGACGTTGCCGCAGTTCGATTTTTTATGCATCATTAAGCATCACGATTGAGTCAAACGCAGATATGAAAGCCAACACCAACAAGGCCATCGAATTCTTGCTTGCACGGGGCAATCTCCCGATCCTTTATGGGCTGAAAAAGGACATCCTGGATGTGCCCGTAGAGAGGGAATTTAAGAACCTGCAGAAATTAGCCTCCCGGATCCGGATCCTGGAAAGCCAAAGAGAAAACGGCGGGTGGTGCCGGAAAGAATATGAGAACAATCCGCGTTGGGAAAAGACCTATTACTTCGTCGAAACCCTGCACAACGCTTTCAGGCTTTATGATTACGCCTGCACGCCGGAGCTCGAAGAGATCCAGAAGATGGTGGATTTCCTGTTCTCGACCCAGACGAACGAGGGGGATTTTCGAGGCGCGTATTTTAATGAATACGCTCCGACCTATCACGCCTTGACCCTGGAGGTGCTCTGTCTTTTCGGACTGGACAAAGACAAGAGGGTCCAGAAGGGATTCCGCTGGCTTTTACGACACCGGCAGGAGGACGGAGGATGGGTCATCCCCTACCGCACGATCGAAAAAGCCGAGCTGGAAAAGCGGTACAACCTGGATGCCCAGAAGAACATAAAACCCCTCAAGGCCGACCCCTCCAATCCCTCCTCTCATCTGGTCACGGGGATGGTTCTGAGAGCCATGGCCGGCTCTCCAACCTGGCAGAAGAACAAGGACGCCCGTAAGGCCGGAGAACTGATAATCAGCCGCTTCTTCAAACCGGATGTTTACGAAGACCGCCGGGCAGCCCGCTACTGGGAAGAAATTACCTATCCTTTCTGGGCAACCGACATCCTCAGCAGCTTGGATTCACTGGCCAAGATCGGCTTTACGATTGAACATCCGGGTATTGAAAAGGCGTTCGATTGGCTGATGAAGCGTCAGGACAGCCAAGGATTCTGGAGGGCCGGATCGAATAAGAACGCGCTTGAAGACCAACTCTGGGTGACCCTCTCAGTGCTGCGTTTGCTCAAACACCTGGGTTTGCTCGAGCTCTGACCGTCAGTGAACGAACTCTACGAAACGGGTCTGGAGATCCGTGAGCAGGTGGTAGAGTCGGGCCTGCAGATAGCGAAACTTCTTGTTCATAGCTTGGCTCTCCCCTGATTCTCCAGGGATCAGGGTCATCCGGCGGAATGAATCCCCCTCGAGATAGCAGCAGATGATGTTGCGCACCAGGCGCTTGAATTCCTCGATGTGCACTCGATCTTTCAAGTGAATCCTCTCCGCTTCACCGAGGAAATGCTCGAAGACATTGGCCCACTCCCGGTTCTCCCCTTGACGCAGGACCTCGACGATGTCACCGAGGACCAAGACGAGTTCTTCGATGCGCCATTTTTCGATCTTGAGCATGGTCTTTTCATACTGCCAGAACTCTCAGCAAAAATCCAGCCCATCCAACCACCCCCACCCTGCAAGGAAGCCATCCGGAGGCGAGCGGGCATGGTTCCTCGAAGATGAAGTGAGAGCCGAGGAATTGGGGAATTTTCCTTGCTGGGGAAAGTCACCGGGCTGACGTTTTAGGGTAAGCTGCTATTGTTTCGGACTCGCAATAACCGGCTCCGCTGATTCCCCGCCGTGACAGTATACATGGCTCCAGGTGGGTCTTAATCCTAGGGCGGCGCATGGGGAGGGGGGAGGGTCTTCCGACGCCATAGGATTAGGACCCACCTCTCATCAAGTATGGGTATGCTGGGAGGAGGCTTTTGAATCCGTCTGCGGAAGCTGATATCATGGTGGTGTGCGATACTTTTTGGGCCTGGGAGGAAACCTGGGAAACCGGGAGTCTTTTCTGAGAAGATGCCGGGACCTTCTCGAGCGTTCAACGATCCGGATCCTGCGCGGTTCCTCTGTTTATGAGACAGAGCCGGTTGGCCCCAGACAACAGCCCTGGTTCCTGAATCAGGTCGTTGAGGTGGAGACGGAGTTGGGCCCGCAGGAACTCCTGGATGCGGTGAAATCCATCGAAGCGGAGATGGGACGGGTACCCGGCCCGGCCGGCGGGCCCCGGGTGATCGATATCGACATCCTGCTAGCCGGCGACCGGACCTTGGACACGGTACGGCTTCAGGTCCCACATCCCCGCATGGCGCAGAGAAATTTCGTGCTTGTTCCCTTGAGCGAGATCGCCCCGGAAGCCGTCCATCCCGGTCTAGGGAAAACCATCCGGGAGCTGCAAGCCGAGTGCCGGGACACGGCTGCCTATTCGCTTTTCAGGTAAAGCCCCGCATCGGGTTTCCTTTTTATCGAGTCTGGGATACACTGAGGGAAACCCGGGTCCGGATCAGCCGGGAGACAGCAAAAAGGACCATGGATATACCGAATAAGATGAATAAAAAAAACATAAAATCCCAGCCCATTCACCACAAGATCATCGATGACGTCTTCACAGATGCCGTCGAGATGGTCAAACCCCGTTTCGAGGTTGATTATGATGCGTATCTCGAGCGGCTCTGGCAGGCCAATCCGGAGATTTACAAGCGGATCAAACGCTCCTCGACACTGGAGGACGCCCGGCGTTCGATCTTCATCTATCTGGAGAAGGCGGAGCGGCGCCTGTTCGACCTGAACAATGACTTCCACATCCTGGAAAAAGCCACGGTGCGCGAATGCATCCGGGTGTTCAAGAGCATCATCGGGCCCATCAACGAATACAGGACCGGGACTTCAGCGTTGGACAATCTCTGGAAGATGGCCCGCGGCCGGGCCGCGGAGCTGGCCCAGCCGGTGGCCGTAGGTTTCCTCATGGAGTTCATCAACCTCTTCCGGGGTGTGGCCGGCAAGTCCAACATCTACTTTGAGTCGCGCGAAGCCAAGAAGGGGATCCCGGATTTCCTACGCCTCGAGGGGCGGGAAGCTGCGGCCGCCCGCACCGAGGTCCTGGATGAACTTGGTTTCACCATCCAAAAATATTTCAAGAAGTATCCCTCCGGGCTGGAACCCGACGTGATCACGTGGCGCAGGGAAAACCGGGAACGCATCCTTCACTACTTCAAGGCATCGGAAGAGGACTGGGAAGACTACAGGTGGCAGCTCCAGCATGTCATCCGGACCGCGGAGCCCTTGAAGGACCTGATCGAGCTGACCACGGAGCAGCAGGCGGCGATTGACAAGGCAATCCAAAACCGCATCCCTTTCGGGATCACCCCCTATTATCTCCATCTCATGGACCGGGAGATCGCCCTGGACTATGACCACGCCGTACGCGCCCAGGTCATCCCTCCTCCGGAGTATGTCGATATCATGTCCGACCACAGGCGCGACCGGGGGCTGATGTTCGATTTCATGGGAGAACACGATACCTCACCCGTCGACCTGGTCACACGCCGTTACCCGGGGATCGCCATCATCAAACCCTTCAACACCTGTTCCCAGATCTGTGTCTACTGTCAACGCAACTGGGAGATCGATGAGGTGCTGGATCCCGGCGCCATGTCCACGCGGGAAAGCGTGCAGCAGGCGGTGGACTGGCTGAGGGACCACACGGTCATCGGCGATGTCCTGGTCACGGGAGGCGATCCCCTGATCATGAAGGATGACCAGATCTCCTGGCTGATGCAGGCCCTGTGTGAGATACCGCACATATACCGGATCCGCATCGGATCCCGTACCCCGGTGGTCCTGCCCATGCGCTGGACAGACCGTCTGCTCGATATCTTGAGCGAAGCCCACAGCCCGGGGAGAAGGGAAGTCGCCGTCGTGACTCATTTCGAACACAGTTACGAGATCACACCGGAAGCCTGCGACGCCGTGCAGAGGATCCGGCATGCCGGGATGGGTGTCTACAACCAGGAGGTTTTCACTATGGAGAATTCGCGGAGGTTTGAGACCGCCAAACTGCGGAAAGACCTGCGCCTTATCGGGGTCGACCCCTATTACACCTTCAACATGAAAGGCAAGGAAGAAACGAGGCGGTACATGGTGCCTATCGCGCGCATCCTGCAGGAGCGCAAGGAAGAAGCACGGCTGCTCCCGGGCCTGGACCGCACGGATGAACCTGTGTTCAACGTCCCCAAACTGGGGAAGAACCATCTCCGGTCCTGGCAGGACCACAGGCTGGTCATGGTGCTTCCGGACGGCTCCCGTGTCTATGAGTTCCACCCTTGGGAGAAAAACATCGAGCCGGTCCCTCCCTACAACTACATAGATGTGCCCATCTATGATTATCTGGAGGAACTGGCCGCTCGCGGTGAGAACATCCGTGATTACAGGACCATCTGGTTCTATTATTAAACTAAGAAACAGATGACGGTTCCCAGACGAATACTCGGGGTTTTCTTCACACTCCTCCTGCTCCTGGGACCGCTCCTGGCCCGGGAACGACCCAAGATCGGGTTGGTCCTGGGGGCGGGCGGTGCCAAGGGGTTGGCACACATCCCGGTCTTGAAGCTGCTGGATGAGCTGGGTATCCCCATCGACTGTATCGTAGGGACCAGCATTGGCGGGATCATGGGAGGGCTCTATGCCATGGGATACTCAGGCAGCGAGATCGAAGAGATCACCTCGGATTTTGACTGGGAAACTCTTTTCCGGGACCTACCTCCCCGCGCCCAGCGTCCTTTTTTCAACAAGAAAGACGATGGGAAATATCAACTGGATCTGGTCTGGAAAGACTGGCTCCCTTCTCCTCCTCAAGGATTGATCTTCGGTCAGAACATCTTCCAGTTGCTGTCGCTTCTCACTTTCCCGTATGCTACGGTCCGTGACTTCGATCGCCTGCCCGTGCCGTTTCGCTGCGTGGCCGTGGATCTGGTGACGGGCCGGCCGGTGGTCCTCGGAGAGGGTTCCCTGGCCCTGGCCATGCGGGCCACCATGGCCATCCCAACGGTTTTCAGCCCGGTGACCTGGGACCGATACATCCTGGTGGATGGGGGGATCCTGAATACCTTGCCCGTGGATGTGGCACGCGAGATGGGAGCGGACATCGTCATCGCGGTGGACCTGACCTCACCCCTGGATGGGGCGGACAGCCTGGATTCAGCGGACCGTATCCTGGCTCAGAGCATCCGCGTGGTAGAGCATGCGCACAGGCGGGACAACGCGGCCGCAGCCGACATCCTGATCCAGCCGGACATGACGGGCATGGGGTCCATGGATTTCTTTTCCAGCCAGAAGCGGGGACAGATCAGGGAAGCGGGCGAATCGGCAGCTCAGGAGGCCCGCGCCGAGCTTCTTGAGTTGAAAGAGCGGCACCACCTCTCGCGGACGCATCGGGACAAGCAGGAGAGGATGGCCGGAGTCCTCAGGGTGGGGAAGATACGTGTGACCGGCAATGAGCGGCTGGCCTCGGAATTTATCCTAGCCCAGTTCGGCATGCAGTCGGGGGAGAAAGCCGAGATCGAACACATCAACCGGAATGTTCAGGGCTTGTATTCGCTGGGGTATTTCGAAAACATATATTATGAAATGTTGCTGCAGTCCCCGGGGGAAATAGAGCTGGTGCTGAACATTAAAGAACTGCCTCCCGGCAGGCTCCGCCTCGGTCTCCGCTTCGACCGCCTGCACAAACTGGTGGGGATCGCGGGTGTGGATTTCGCCAAGTTGTTTGTGTCAGGGCTGCGTTTCGAGAACGAGCTGCAGGTGTTCGGCCTGACTCGCTTACGCTCCCGGCTCTACTTCACCTCCCGGACCCTGAACCTGCCGGTCTATCCACTGCTGGAAGTCCGCTACCGCAGCATCCCTACACGCATCTATGACGGACAGGGGAAGCGTTACGCCAGCTATCATGACCGGGCCTGGAACCTGGACCTGGGGCTCGGGTTCTTGCCGGCAAAGTGGCTGAATGCCGAGGTCTGCTATCGGCTGGAGGCCATGAACCGGAGGCCAACCTCCGCCATGCCGGACACGGAGCTCCTGCCTGGACTCAAGGACAGCCTGCGCCAGATCGTTGGAAGCTTCACCCTGGACGCCTTGGATGACGTCCAACTGCCTGACAGAGGCCTGCTTCTCAAACTGTATTACGAAGGGAGCTTAGAGGAGCTCGGTTCCGATCTGGCCTATGAAAAACTGGAAGCCTCGCTGGATGCGTATCTGACATTTTCGGAGCGGCACACGGGACGAATCTACGCCTTCTTCGGCCGGACCTGGGGGAACATCCCTTACTACAAATACTTCAACCTGGGACGCCCCCGGTTTTTTGTGGGCATGCACTATGACCAGCTTTTCGGCAGCCGGATGGAGGTCCTCAGGGGAGAGTACCGTTTTAAATACAACGCGTTCCTCAATTTCAGCCTCATGGGCAACGTGGCCCTTGATTTCGCCCAGAAGGTCAGGCCGGAGCTCGGCAGTCCGCTGCTGTGGGGCTGCGGCGCCGCGGTGGTGGTCGATTCACCGCTTGGCTTATTCGAAGTCGTGTACAGCATCGGAAGCCGGAGCCTATCCGAGCCGGCTAAGGCCCGGGGTGTGCTGTATGTGGCTCTGGGAACCTTTTTTTAGTCAAAGGCATCCCGGTAGTGGCGGATCCGGTATCCCCTCGACTCCCGTTCAAACCGAATGGCCAGCACATCGAAACGGCACTTGATGTCTTCCAGGCGGCGTTGGAAAAGATAGGCCTCGGCGATGCGGCATATCTGACGTTGTTTTTCAGGAGTCACCGATTCTTCCGGTAACGAACAGGCAGAACTGTCCCCGGTCTTGACCTCCACGAAGACCAGGACGTCCCTTTCATAGGCGATAATGTCGATCTCCCCCCGGCCGAACCGATATCCCTGCTCCACGATCCTGAAATCGTGCCGTCTCAGGTATTCCCGGGCGACCCGTTCCCCACGGATTCCCAAGGCATGCGAAGGGTCAGGAAAATATGGAGGCATGCTTTTCCAATAGGGGCTTAGTATGTCTATTTTTTCGGGCGCGGCAGCGGGACGATTTTCCAGCGGACGCCCTCTTTGGCGTCTTCCAGGGCTATCCCCCGGGCGAGGAGCTCGTCTCGGATGCTGTCCGCCCGCGCAAAGTCTTTGGCGGCCCGGGCGCGCTCGCGTTCATCGATCTTGTGTCTGATCTCATCCGGAAGGGCCTGCGGCTCCCGGGCCGGCAGGATGCCCAACACTCGGTCCCAAGAGTGGACGGTTTCCCCCAGAAGAACGGCTCCCTTGGCAGAGACCTCTTCCCTGGAAAGAAGAATGTTGGCTTTTTTGATCAGTCCGAAGATAGCTGACAGCGCAGTGGAGATATTGAGGTCGTCACCCAGCCCGGATTCGAATTCCGCCTCGCCGGCCCTGAGCAGATCCTCCACTGGGGCCGTGTCTCCCTCGGGAAAGGAGCGCGTCTCCAGTTCATAAAGAAAATCACGGATCCTCTGCAGAGACGATTCTGCCTGATGCAGGGCGTCGAAGGTGAAATTGAGCATCTTGCGGTAGTGAGTCGAGAGCAGCAGGAGTCTGAGAGCCATCGGATCGGCCCCATGCTCTGTCGTGAGTTCTAGGATGGAGATGGTGTTGCTTTTGGATTTCGACATCTTCTGTCCGTCGCGTACCAGGTGCTGGCAGTGGAGCCAGTAGCGGACGAACCGCCTGCCTGAATAGGCCTCGGACTGGGCGATCTCGTTTTCGTGATGCGGGAAAATGTTGTCCACTCCTCCGCAGTGGATATCGAAAGAATCGCCTAAATATTTGGAGCTCATCACCGAACACTCGATATGCCAGCCCGGCCGTCCCGGTCCGAGTTCTGTGTCCCAGGAGAATTCGCCCTCTTTCTGAGCTTTCCAGAGGGCGAAATCGTGCACACTCTCTTTTTCATATTCGTCGGAATCGATGCGGACACCGACTTTGCGTGCGTCCATGTCGATCTTGGAAAGGCGGCCGTAATCCGGGAAGCGGGAGATATCGAAATAATAACTGCCGTCCTTGTGGTAGGCGAATCCCTTGTCCAGCAGGGCCCGGACCATCTCCACCATCTCGGGAATGTGCTCGGTGGCACGCGGGTAGACGTCGGCGGGCAGGATATTGAGCCGTCCCAGATCCTGGAAGAATGCGTCCGTGTATTTTCCCGTGTACTGCTGCAGGCTGACTCCTAATTCGTTGGCGGCCCGGATGATCTTGTCCTCAACATCGGTGATGTTCATGACGTGCTTGACTTTATATCCCTTGAACAAGAGGAAACGCTTGAGCAGGTCTTCGAAGATGTAGGCCCGGAAATTCCCGATGTGCGCATAATCATAGACCGTAGGACCGCAGGTATACAGCTTGACCACTCCCTCTTCTAGAGGACGAAAGTCTTCGAGCTTTCCGCTCATGGTGTTGAAGAATCGGATCATGTTCCTCATTATTGATAATATCACCAGCCCGGTCAACCCAACCGACCCGCCCCCACTGTATACCCACCCTACCATCCGCTGAAAAGCCGTAAGACATCGGCTGACCCGCCCGTACGTACCCCTAATCCTGTGATTTTGGGCTCCTAAATGTATCCTATCTAACGGGGTTAAGGATGCTTCCCATACGGCTGGAATGACTTCCAATATTGGGCCGGATATGCCATAATTCATCCCTTTGCATCGCTACGGAATATATGTGATGAGATCCCACTGCATCGGAATCAGAAGAGAAGATAAAAATCCCTGGGAGAGGAGGGTGCCACTGGTGCCCACTCATGTCCGGGAACTCATTCGGCGTCAGGAGCTGCGTGTGTGCGTGCAGCCCTCGGACATCCGAGTCTTCTCGGACCGGGAGTATGAGCGGGAAGGGGCGGAGATCTCCGAAACCCTGTCCGACTGCAAGGTGATCCTGGCTATCAAGGAGATACCGGAAGCCGTGATCGCCCCCCATAAGGTCTATGTCTTTTTTTCACATACCATAAAGGGACAGGAATACAACCGGCCCATGCTCAAGCGCCTGCAGGAATCAGGCTGCACGTTGATCGATTATGAAAGGATCTCTGACGATGAGGGCCGGCGGCTTTTGTTCTTCGGGGTCCAGGCCGGCCAGGCCGGCATGGTCGAGACACTGGCAGCCCTGGGGAAGCGGCTGATATGCCAGGGAATTGCATCCCCGTTCGCAGGCATCGAGCAGCCCTACCGCTACGGCAGCCTGGTCGAGATCAGAGAGGTCATCCAGAAGGTAGGCTGGACTATTCACGAGCAGGGCCTGGAACCGGGATTGGCACCGTTTGTGTGTGGATTCCTGGGATACGGCCGGACCTCCCAGGGGGCGCAGGAGATCTTCGATCTGCTTCCGGTGGAAGAGATCCCTGCCCGAGACCTGATCCGGTTTGTCGAGAGCGGGGATTTCTCTGCCTACAAGGTCTACAAGGTCGTGTTCAAGGAAGAGCACCTGGTAGAGCCGGTGGATCACGGAGCGCGCTTTGAACTGCAGGACTACTATGACCGGCCCCAGGGCTATCGGCCGGTCTTTTTCGAATATCTTCCCCATCTGAGTCTGCTGGTCAACTGCATCTATTGGGAGGAACGTTTCCCCCGTTTCGTCACCTCCGCCTCTGTCCTAGACCTGTTCTGCCGTGAGGCGGAACCCCGGCTTCGAGTAATCGGGGACATTTCCTGCGATGTAGGCGGTTCCGTCGAGTTCACGCGCATGGCCACGACCCCGGATCGGCCGGTTTTTATCTACGATCCACTAGCGGATGACATCCGGGACGGATACTCGGGAAGGGGGGTTGTGGTCATGTCCATCGACAACCTGCCCGCCGAGATCCCCCTGGAGTCTTCGGTCCATTTTTCAGAGGCCTTGAAGCGTATCGTCCCTTTTCTGGCTCGGGCGGACTATGATTCCGGATTCGAAAGCTGCCGCCTGCCGCCCGAGATCCGGCGGGCCGTCATCCTTTATCGCGGAGAGTTCACACCCACCTACGCCTATATGCGGGAGTTCATCACCTGAACGTTAGGATCTGAGGAGTCCACATCATGGAGAAAAAGGTTCTGATCCTGGGAGCCGGGATGGTCGCTCCCCCGCTGGTGCGTTTCCTCCTCGAACAGCATGGGGTCCGGGTCACGGTTGCCGATGCGGCCGGCGAAAAGGCCCAAGCTCTGGTGGCTGGATCTCCCCGAGGAACGGCTCTAACCATGGATTTTGAGGACACGGCCGGGGTAATGCAGGAGATCGGAAGGGCCCAGCTTGTCATCAGCCTGCTGCCCTTCACCTTTCATCCGCAGGTTGCGGAACTCTGTATACAAGCCCGGACAGATCTGATCACCGCTTCCTATGCCTCGCCCGAGATGCATGAACTAGAGGAGGAGATCGATCGGGCGGGGATCCTGGTCCTGAACGAGATCGGCCTGGACCCGGGGATCGACCACATGGAAGCCATGCGGATCATTCATGATGTCGAGGCGAGGGGAGGACGCATCCGTTCCTTTATATCGTTTTGTGGGGGGCTGCCTGCACCCGAGGCCAACACCAATCCGCTGGGATACAAATTCTCCTGGAGCCCCATGGGCGTACTGGCGGCCAGCAGGAGCCCGGCGCGCTACCTGGAACAGGGGCAGGAAGTCTCGGTTCTGCCCGGGGAACTGTTCAAGGATCCGCGGCCGTTCTCTCTCTCTGACATCGGAAGGCTCGAGGGATACCCCAACCGGGACTCCCTCCCTTACGTCTCCCTGTACAACATCCCCTCCACGCGGACTCTGCTGCGAGGGACCTTCCGCTACCCGGGGTGGTGTGCGTTCATGCGGGCCGCGGGGCTCCTGGGCCTGCTCGATGATCGGCACTTTACCAAGCAAGGCGAGACCCACAGGGATCTCCTGATCCGGATATCGGGGATGCCCTCGTGTGGGGATGCGATGAAGTCTCTGAGCGGCCGGTTCAGCACGGAAGAGTTTGTTCAGGCGGTCGAGGGATTTCGTTGGCTCGGCCTTCTGGAAGATACCCCCATCCCGGACGAGGCGGAGTCGGCCCTGCAGGTCCTGGCCGCACGCATGCAGGCCAAGCTTCAGTACCGGGAAGGCGAGCGGGACATGGTCGTGCTGCAGCACCGGTTTGAGGCGGAATATCCCGGTGGCGGGCGAGAAGGGATCGACTCTATTCTGGTGGATTTCGGGATTCCCGGAGGCGATTCGGCCATGGCTCGTACGGTCGGAATGCCTGTGGCAGTGGCCGCCAAACTGATCCTGGAAAAAAAGATCGGCCTTTCAGGGCTGCACATCCCTGTCCTGCGTGAAATCTACCTTCCCATCCTGGAAGCACTCAAAACCTTTAACATTGCTTTTCAAAAAGCCCGAAGCAAGCTATAATTCGTTTGTCAAGGAGGGGAGTCATGATCAGAGAACCTCATGTGGCAGGATATTTTTACCCGAGTCAGAAAGAGCCGCTCATCAAAGAATTATCTCAGAAGGTCGACCGAACGAGCGAAAAAGTCCCGGCCATCGCCGTGATCGCACCTCATGCGGGTTACATGTATTCCGGAAAAGTCGCAGGCGCCGTGTACTCTTCGGTGGAGATCCCGGACCGTGTGGTCCTGCTGGGCCCGAGCCACAGTCCCATGACCTCACATTTTGCCCTGATGCGGGAGGGGGCCTGGGGCACACCCCTGGGTGAGGTCCCCATCGACTCGGAGCTGGCAGACCGGATCCTGGAAAACAGCCCTCTCCTTAGTGAAGACAGCGAAGCCCATCAGGGCGAGCACTCGATCGAGGTCCAGCTTCCGTTTCTGCACTACTTGAATCCCGGGATTTCCATTGTCCCCATCAGCAGCACGTATTTTGCCTCTCTCCCTGACCTGGAAGAGTTGGGGCATGCCGTGGCGGCCGCCATCCGCAGCCAGGAGGGATCCGTGTTGATCGTAGCCAGCACAGACATGAGTCATCAGGTGCAAGAGGCTACGGCGCGTGAGAAGGACTTCCTGGCCATCGACCGGATAAAGGCCCTGGACCCGAGGGGACTGTATGAGGTCGTTCAGAGAGAACAGATCAGCATGTGTGGGTTTCAAGCCACGACCGCCGTTTTGATCGCGGCTCTCGACCTGGGAGCCGAACAGGCGGAGCTCATCGCCTACCGGACCTCGGGCGATGCCACAGGCGACTACAGCTCTGTCGTGGGGTACGCCGGCATCCGTGTGGTCTGAAGGGCGGGTCCGTAGCATCTTGAAAACTTTGTATTCGCAAGCCTTTTTTGTCCATTTCATCCTTTGTGCCTCGCATCTACCCCAAACTCGACTCGCGACTAATCCAGGTTACCCTTTTCCCAGAGTAAAAACGACTAAACAAGGGGCGAGGTGAGTTGAATATTTTTAGATATAGTGCTATAACCTGGATAATTCACGAGTCGAGAGATATGGTTAAATCGGCTCGCTCGGAGAGAAAAACATGTCGATTATGATAGAATATAACATTGGGAGAATAAAGTTATTTGTGTGCTCACCGAAAAAACTCATGTAAACCCTTGATATTACATATATTACGTGAAATAACGACATTTTTTATGAATTATTCAGGATAAATCTGATGGGATGGTTCAGGTGAAATATCCCGCTTTGCATGAAAAAGACAGGCACATCCTCTATGTGATCGTCGAGAACTACCTCAAGGTCGGTAAACCCATAAGCTCCGGGCTGGTCGTTCGGAAAAGCGAGCTGGATATCTCCTCGGCGACGGTGCGCAACATCATGGTCAAGCTGGAAAAGAACGCCTACCTCCGCCAACCGCATACCTCGGCCGGCCGAGTGCCCACGGACAGGGGCCTCAGGTTCTATGTCAACTATCTATTCGAAGAGGCCCTCCTGGGAGTGCGGAGCGTCCCATTCCCCACAGAGCAGCTCGGGATTGGATCAGGCGATATAGATACTCTGTTGAACAAGACCTCACGCATCCTCTCGGAATACTCCGACAATATGGGTTTTGTGATCTCTCCCCGGTTTTCCCGGCTAGATTTCCGGCACCTCCGCTTTATCAAGATCTCGGAGGAAAAAGTGCTGCTCCTGCTGGTCACCACCTCCGACATGGTCCTGAACGAGGTGCTGGAGACACGCCATTACTTCACACAGGTCGAACTGGATCGTGCCTCGCGTTATATCAACGAAAATTTCCGGAGCAAGAACCTGGAATTTGTACGGGATTACTTGCTCAAGGAGATCCCTGAGCATCGCCTGCGAGTGGAAGATACCATGCACAAACTGACCAGCCTGCTGCGCGCTTATTTCGAGCTGGAGCGGGATGAGAACCAGATTTTCCTGCAGGGGACGTCAAAACTGCTGGGGAAAGCCGAGCTCTTCGATATGGACCGGCTCAAATCCCTTTTCCGAAGCTTCGAACATAAGGCCAAGCTGACGAAGCTGCTGTCGGATTTTATCAGCCTGGATCGTGTCAAGGTGGTCATCGGCTCAGAGATGGACATCCCGGACATCTCCGACTGTAGCCTCATTCTTTCCCATTACGGGTATGATCATCAGGTCCTGGGTTCTCTCGGGATCATCGGGCCCAAGCGCATCCCTTACAAGAAGATAATTCCCCTGGTGGACGGCATCGCGAAACAGCTGAGCCATACCATAAGCTACAGGTAGGAGTCTAAATGACAAAGAAGATCGAGACCATACAGGATATCCAGTCGGGTCAGGAGCGGGATGTCGAGATCGAATTCCTGTCGGATCCCGCCAGAGAAGGAAAGAAGAAAAGCCAGGTACTGGCGGCCAAAAAAGTGGCTGTGGACAAGGCACTGAGGGCAAAGCTGAAGAAGAGGGATGAGGAGGTCAAGAAGCTTAGAAGGGAGGCGGAAGACCTCAAGGAAGATTTCCTCCGTCTGGCCGCAGAAAAAGATAACCTGCGCAAAAGGCTGGAGAGGGAAAAATCAGAATATTTCCAGTTCGCGTTGAGCGAAGTGCTCAAAGAATTCCTGACGGTCCTGGACAACTTCGAGCGAGCGCTGGAAAGCGAAAACCGGGAGGATCGTGACAGCCTGAGAGAAGGCATCGAGCTCATATACAAGCAGTACCAGGACCTGCTCAAGAAGCAGGGTGTTCATCCCATCGTTTGCGAAGACGCGTCTTTCGATCCGCGGATACAGCAGGCTTTCATGACCGAAGAGTCCGACGAAGTGGATGAGCCTACGGTCGGAGAGGAATTCCAAAAAGGCTACCTGCATCACGAGCGGCTGCTGCGCCCCGCGTTGGTCAAGGTCCTGCTCCCGAAAAAAAGCCCGGAAAAAGAGGAAGCATGAGCAATGTGATCGGAATCGACTTGGGAACCACATATTCCTGTGTCGCATATCTGGAGGGCGGGGAGCCGAGGGTTATCCCCAACCTTGAGGGGCTTCCCACAACCCCATCGGTGGTCAGCTTCACCCAGAGCGGTGAAGAACTGGTCGGCAACCTGGCCCTCCGTCAGGCCATCACCAATCCTGCCAACACGGTATCGGCGATCAAGCGTCTTCTGGGCAAGAAATATGACTCGCCTGAGGTTCAGAAGGTCATGAAGAAGATTCCATACGCCCTGTCTGCGGCTAAAAACGGTGATGTTATGGTTACCGTGGACGAGAGGTCCATCACACCTCAGGAGATTTCCGGCAAGATTCTCGCCTATCTCAAAAAATGCGCGGAAGCTTACTTCGGTGAAGCCGTCACCCAGGCCGTGATCACGGTACCAGCCCACTTCGACGATCACCAGCGGCAGGCCACCAAAGATTCAGCCAGGATCGCGGGGCTCAATGTCTTGCGGGTGATCAACGAGCCCACCTCGGCCAGTCTGGCATATGGATTGGACAAGAAGATCAATCAGACCATTGCCGTGTATGACATCGGAGGAGGGACCTTCGATATCACCTTGATGGAGATAAACGACGGCATCTTCCATGCCCTGGCCACCAACGGCAACACCTTCCTGGGCGGGGAAGATTTCGACAACCACATCGTAGACTGGCTCATAGAGGACTTCAAGCAGGAACATGGGATCGATCTGTGGGAGGATAAGCTGGCGCTCCAGAGGGTCAAGGAAGCGTCGGAAAAAGCCAAGCGGGAACTTTCCTTTACCATAGAGAGCGAGATCAACCTTCCCTTTATCTGTTCTGATAAGGATGCTTCTATGCACATCCAGAAGATGCTGACGCGGAAGCAACTGGAGAAACTGACCGGAGACCTAGTCGACAGGACCTTCCCATTTATCGAGCAAGCCTTGACAGATGCCAAGTTAGAACCGGATAAGATCGACGAGATCATCCTGGTGGGGGGCCAGTCGCGTATGCCTCTGATCAAGAAGAAGATCGCCGAGTTTTTCAAGATGGAGCCGGTCGAGCATCTCAACCCGGACGAGATCGTGGCCATGGGAGCCTGCATCCAATCCTCCATCCTGCAGGGTGATATGACCAATCTTGTGGTCCTGCTGGATGTGACCCCGCTCTCGCTCGGCATCGAGACGGAAAACGGGAGGTTCACCAAGATCATCGACAAGAACACCACGATCCCCACCAAAAAAACCATGCCCTTCACCACCGTGGAGACGAACCAGCGGAGGGTGCGTGTCCACGTGCTGCAGGGTGAAGACGATTTCGCAGGGAACAACATCTCGCTGGCGGTGTTCGACCTGGTGGGAATCGCCCTGGCTCCAGCCGGCATCCCGCAGATCGATGTCAGCTTCGAGATAGACGCCGATGGCCTGGTCAGGGTTTCGGCCAGTGACACGTCGACCGGGAGAACCCAGAATATCGAGGTCAAGCCGTCCTCGGGCTTGACTCCGGAAGAGCTCAACAAGATCATCAAAAGATCTGCGCCCCCCCCAGCAGAGGCCGATATCGATGAGCAAGCGTGATGCCTATGAAGTCTTGGGAGTCACGCGTGATAGCTCCCAGGATGAGATCAAGAAGGCCTACCGTAAATTGGCCATGCAGTATCATCCGGACCGCAATCCCGGGGATACGGTAGCCGAGGAGAACTTCAAGGAAGCGGCCCAAGCCTACAGCGTCCTGGCCGATTCGGAGAAACGGGCCACCTACGACCGGTTCGGGTATGACGGCCTTAGGGGTGAGGGATTCGGAGGGTTCTCAGGATTCAACTCCACCATATTCGCCGATTTCGAAGATATCCTGGGGGATTTCTTTTCTTTCGGCTTCGGAGACCTCTTCGGAAGCCGGTCCCGGAGGAGACCAGGAGGCCCCACGCAGGGAAGGGATCTGGTCCTGCAGATGGAGATCACCCTGGACGAGGCCGCTTCCGGAATGGAAAAAGAGATCAAGATCAACCGGTCCCGACACTGCGCCGAGTGTCGTGGTACCGGAGTGAAACCTGGTACCCAAAGATCCACTTGCCCCCAATGCCAGGGGAGGGGACAGGTCCGGTATCAGCAGGGTTTTTTCGCCGTCGCCAAGGCTTGCTCTCAGTGCGGCGGTTCGGGACGGATCATTAACACCCCTTGTGAGGCCTGCCAGGGACGGGGCAAGCAGAGGGAGAAGAAAAACTTCAAGATCAACATTCCGGCTGGAGTGGACACCGGGATGAAGCTCCGGGTCGAGGGCGAGGGCGATGCGGGCGACGAGGGAGGGCCTCCGGGAGACCTCTATGTGGCCATACGCGTGAAATCGCATAAATATTTTTCCAGAGAAAACGACAACCTCTTCTGCCAGGCGACCATCTCGTTTCCCCGGGCAGCCATGGGAACCAAGCTGGAAATCCCTACCTTCGAGGGCCGGGAGATCCTAACCGTCCCCACCGGGACACAGCCTGGAGAGGTGTTGAAAATCAAGGGGAAGGGCCTTCGGAACGTCAGCAATCATCGTAAAGGTGACTTGTTCGTCCGGATCGAGGTGGGAACGCCGCGGAACATGTCCAAGAAGCAGAAGCAGATCCTACGCGCCTTTGCCGAGTCGCGGGGTGAGGATCTGGATGAGGCCGAAAAGGGCGGCATCAGCAGGGTCAAAAACCTGTTTCGCTGACATGATCGATGTGACACGTAAAAGGATCGTGATTCAATTCTGGAAATGAGAGTATGTTTCTAGCCGGACAAAAAGTAGGAAAATACCAGATCATCCGTTCGCTGGGCAGCGGAGGCTTCGGGGCCGTTTTTTTGGCGAAGGACACATGGCTCAACATCCTAGTGGCCATCAAGGTCCCACACAAACAGACTGTCGAGCTCTTTAAGCTGCTCAAAGAGCCGCGGCTGCAGGCCGCCTTGAATCACTCCAACATCGTCCGCATGATCGCGGCCGAGAAAACAGACAAGATCTTCTTCATGGTCATGGAATACATCAAGGGACGCTCCCTGGAAAAGGTCCTGGATGAAAAGAAGGTCTTGGATTGGCCCCAGGCGACGGAGTATATCCAGCAGATCGTGTCGGCTGTGAGTCATGCGCATGCCAACAAGATCGTGCACCGCGATCTCAGGCCTTCAAACATCATGCTCGCGGACAAGGACGGAAAGGTCAAGATCACGGATTTCGGCACTTCCGTCTGGTTGAACAACGTGCCCTACGCGTCCACCCGCATCGGTTCCCCGCCTTACATGGCGCCAGAGCAGTTCCAGGGCAAGGCGACGTTCCGTTCCGACATCTATTCTATCGGATGTGTGTATTATGAGATGCTGATCGGACGCCCACCCATCTTCGATCCCGATCCCTTCAAGATCCTGGAAAAGGCCAAACAGGGCAAAATCACGCCCCCCCGCATGCGGAACACGAGCATCCCCAAAGAGATCGATCGCATCATCATGCGGTGCCTGTCCTCTAAAGTCGAGAACCGGTACCAGACACCGGAGGGGATCACCAAGGAGCTCTCACGCTTCAAGGGAAAAGACGCTAAAAAAACCGAGATCGAAGACATCCGGGGTCGCATCCAGGCCCGGGAGAGCCGCAGAAACCACCAGTGCTGGAACTGCCGGCGACCCCTGCCATACAAAGTAACCCAATGCCCCTACTGCGGGGAGAAGGTTGAAATCCTCTGAGCCGAAGGGTGTGTGGAGGAAAAAGGAACTGACAAAAGCGGTGAAACAGTCTAAACTTGTGTGCGAGCGGAGGCATGGGTTTTTTCGCGAGTTTATGATATGAATAGCTTGACAGATAAAATGAACGCCATCCCCGACGGAGAGAACCATGGATATTGACGAACTGTTAAAGATAGCCATAGAGAGCGATGCTTCCGACCTGCACATCAAAGCCGGCAACTATCCTCTCATCCGGGTTCACGGAAAACTTCAAGCCCTGGCTAATTTTCCCCGGCTGAGCAATGAGAACTCCCGGGAACTGGTGGATCAGATCACCAATGATTTCCAGAAAGAGGCTTTAAAGAAAGAACTGGACCTGGACCTGGCCTACAGCCTGGCGGGATTCGGACGATTCCGCGGGAGCATCTACCAGCAGCGGGGATCGATGGCCATCGTGCTCCGTATCATCCCGCTCGAAGTCATGTCGATCAGAGAGCTCCTGCTGCCCGAGATCCTGGAAACGATCTCCATGGAGCAGCGGGGGTTGGTGCTGGTCACCGGGACCACTGGATCCGGTAAAAGCACCACACTGGCAGCCATGATCAATCAAATCAACGAGAACCGGACCGAGAACATCATCACGATCGAGGATCCGATAGAATACCTCCACCGCGACAAACAGAGCAACATCAGCCAGCGGGAGGTGGGGATGGATGTCGTGTCGTTCTCACGCGGCCTCAGGGCCTCGCTGCGTGAGGATCCCGACATCATCCTGGTGGGAGAGATGCGAGACCTCGACACCATCGAGACCGGGCTGCTGGCGGCCGAGACAGGGCATTTGGTCCTGAGCACGCTACATACCACGGATGCGCCGGAGACCATCAGCCGTATCATCTCGGTCTTCGCGCCCCATCACCAGCGTCAGATTCGCCTGCAGCTGTCGAGCATCCTCAAGGCTGTCGTGTCCATGCGCCTGATCCCAAGAAAAGAGGGAGGCGGCCGGGTTCCAGCGGTAGAAGTCATGATCAATACGCCCTACATTGCCGAATGCATCCGTGACCGGGACAAGAGCATCATGATCCGGGATGCCATCGCCTCGGGTGTGTCTCAGTATGGGATGCAGACGTTCGACCAATCCATATACCAGCTTTACAAAGACGGGTACATCTCCTATGAACAGGGGCTGCGCCACTCCTCCAGCCCCGACAACTTCAAGCTGCGCGTGATGGGGATCCGCTCGACCCTCGATGTCGCCTTGGAAGACATGGAAAAGGAAATGAGCAAGATCGATCGGTTGGACAAAACGGAGAAGAAGTTCGACGATACATGAAAACACAGGTTATCCGAGAAACGTTTCTGGATTTTTTCGCTCAGAAAAAGCACAAGGTCATTGCCAGCGCATCCCTGCTGCCCAAGGATGATCCCACGCTCCTGTTTACCAATGCGGGGATGAACCAGTTCAAAAATCTCTTTCTAGGACTCGAGAAAAGGAGCTACGCGCGTGCCGCATCGGTGCAGAAATGCATGCGTGTCAGCGGCAAGCACAACGATCTGGAAACCGTGGGCCGGACCACCAAGCATCACACGTTTTTCGAGATGCTGGGCAATTTTTCTTTCGGGGATTATTTCAAGCAGGATGCCATCTCCTTTGCCTGGGAACTCATGACAGAGGTCTTCCGCCTGCCGGAAGCGAGCCTGTATGCCACCGTCTATGAGGAGGATGAAGAGGCGTACGCCATCTGGCAGAAAGAGGTGGGGCTTCCTGAGAGCCGGGTCTTCCGTTTGGGGAAGGAGGACAATTACTGGAGCATGGGCGAAACCGGCCCCTGCGGGCCGTGTTCCGAACTCCACTACGACCTGGGGCCCGATTTCGAGGAGGGGGCGCCGGAAGCGCTCATCCGGTCCGGAAGCGGGCGGTTCGTGGAACTTTGGAACCTGGTGTTCATGCAGTTCAATCAGGACAGCGAAGGCCGGATCGAACCCCTGCCGTCTCCCTCAGTGGACACGGGCATGGGGCTGGAGCGGATGGCCGCCGTGCTGCAGGGGAAGCTCAGCAATTTCGATACCGATGTGTTCCTGCCGATCATAGAAGCGGTGGGGGAGATGACAGGGCGGGAACTCCCCGCACATGATGATTCGGACGTCGCGGTCCGTATCATCGCCGACCACGTCCGTGCCCTGACCTTCCTGATCGGGGACGGCATCATGCCCGCCAATGACGGACGGGGCTATGTGTTGAGACGCCTACTCCGCCGGGCCTTCCGCGCCGGAAATTCTCTGGGATTGGAGGAACCTTTCCTCTATAACCTGGTGGGCGTGGTCGCCGACATCATGAAGGATGCCTACCCGGAGCTCCTGACCTCCGCCTCCTTTATCTCCAATGTCTGCCGATCCGAAGAGCACCGCTTCGCCTCCACCTTGACTTCCGGCCTCAAGGTCTTCCAGCAGTATGCGGCCGAGACACGCCAATCAGGCCGGTCCTCGATTCCGGGCGACAAGGTTTTCAAACTGCATGACACCTTCGGTTTCCCCCTCGACCTCACCCGGGAGTTGGCCGGGGAGGAGGGCATGACGGTGGATGAGCCCGGATTTAAGGCTGAACTGGAGGGCCAGCGGGAACGGGCGCGCCTGTCCTGGAAGGGCGGGGACCGGCAGAAGGAGATAAAGGCTTACGAGCCTCTCAAAAGCCTCAGCACCAGTTTTGTGGGACATGATCTCGATAAAATTTCCGGTGCCGGAGTGATCGCGCTGATGAAGGCCGGCGCCCAGGTTGAGGAGCTCAGGGAGGGGGAAACGGGCGAGGTCTTCCTGAAGGAGACGCCGTTCTATGCGGAAGCCGGCGGCCAGGTCGGGGACAGCGGCTTTTTGAAGAACCCGCATTTTTCCGCCCTGGTAGAAAACACCGAGGCGCCCCTGCCGGATCTCATAGCGCACAAGGTCCGTGTCTTATCCGGGAGCATTCGGGCGAACGACACTGTGGAGGCGGCCGTGGATAGCTCCAAACGGAAGGCCATTCGTAAGAACCACACCGCCACGCACCTCCTGCATGCCTCGCTCCGTCAGATCCTGGGAGACCATGTCAAGCAGGCCGGATCCCTGGTGGCCCATGACCGGTTCCGCTTCGATTTTACCCATTTTTCCCCTCTGAGCCTCAGCGAGAGGCACGGCATTGAGGCCTTGGTGAACGGCAAGGTACAGGATGCCATCCCTGTCCATAGCGAGGTGACATCACTGGAAGAGGCCATTGCTTCCGGAGCCATGGCTATCTTTGAGGAAAAATACCGGGAACAGGTTCGTGTCGTTGTGATCGATGGATTCAGCCGCGAGCTGTGCGGAGGCGTGCATGCCCACAACACCGGGGAGATCGGGCTCTTCAAGATCCTGTCCGAGGGCAGCATCGCGGCGGGGATGCGGCGCATCGAGGCGGTTACCGGGGAAGCAGCCCTTCGCCATGTCCAAGAGAACGAAGACCTGCTGGAGGATGTGCAGGCCTCCCTAAGCTCAGCTCGCCCTGACCTCCTGCCCCAGCTGGAACGACTGAAAAAGGCGCTGAAAGAGAGCGAAAAAGAGCTGAAATCCCTCCGGCATAAGATCGTCAATCGGGATTTTCAGGAGGAAAAGGAAGAGATCCGGGACGTGGATGGGATTCCCGTGCTCACGAAAAGGGTGGAGGGGTTGGACATGTCGGAACTTCGTGACCTGGCCGATGTCCTCAGGCAGAGGCTGGGTTCGGGAGTGGTGGTCCTGGGGGCCGAGAGCCAGGGTAAGGCGATGCTGGTCGCGGCCGTCACCAAAGACCTGATGACGCGGGTCAGGGCCGATGACATCATCCGCAGGATCGCCCCTCTGGTCAAAGGGGGAGGCGGCGGGAGAGCCGATTTCGCCCAGGCCGGGGGGTCGCAGCCGCAGGGACTGGACCGCTCACTGCAGGAGGTCTACGCGGCGGTCAAAATCACCCCTAAGGGGGATTGATTTGTCCGCATGAATTTGTCAGAATTCCGCTCAGAGGGATCATGGGAAAACGCACCCTGCAGGATTATGTTCTGGGACTGGGCTTAGCCTTACTGGTAAGTGCATTCCCGCTGCAGGCCGTCCAGGGCTCGAAAGCCGAATACAATGGGATCATCACGGTCATGGCCCGGGAATATGGGGTCCCGGCCGATCTCATCCACTCCATTATCAAGGTGGAATCCGATTACAACCCGAAGGCCGTATCCAGCAAAGGGGCCATGGGCCTGATGCAGCTCATGCCCGCTACGGCCCGGCAGTACGGCGTGGAAGACGTATTCGATCCCATGGAGAATATCGAAGGGGGCGTGAAATATATCAGGGACCTCATGAATCTCTACGAACGCAACACCAACCTGGTACTCGCGGCCTATAATGCGGGACAGTCCGCGGTAGCAAAGTATGGGGGCATACCCCCCTACAGAGAGACCATCGATTACATCGGCAAGATCAAGCGGAGCGGATACAGGAAGAGCATCATCACGAGCCGCAGCGAGATCTACCGGTATGTGGATGAGAAGGGCCGTACCGTGCTCACCAACGACTATCTGAGCTACCAGCGGCATCTCGCCAAACGCAAAAAGAAAGATTAGAGGTTGGCTTTGATCGGAAAGCACCGGGTCAGGATCTCAAAACGGGCAGGGATCTTGCCGACCTGTTCACCGTCCACCTCGATGTAGACCTCCTGACCGATGCCGAGCGCTGAGGTGACCTCTACCGCCTTACAGCGCAGAAGATCGATCTTGGGATGGGGGAGATGGGTCCCGGAGTACAGGCGCCGCACCGTGCGGAGGAATTCCACCAGCTTCATGCCCTTGACCAGCAGCAGGTCGAACAGACCGTCATCCAGCTGCGCATCGGGGGCGGCTTTCATCCCTCTACCGAATATCTGTCCGTTGGCGATGGCGCCCATCATGTATTCATCTTCCGGTAGGTCCCTCCCGTCGACCGTGATCCGCAGCCTTTTCATCCTATATTGTATAAAAGTGGAGATCGTGCTCCTGAGATAGGAAGATTTTTTCCTCTCCATCTTTTTCAGGTTCATATGACGGACAACTTCGCCCCCGATCCCGAAGTCGGATATGTTCAAAAAAAACCGTTTACACTCAGCACCGCTGTGATCACAGAACGTGACCTTACCGGCATCGATGGCATGGGAGGGCACCTCCGTGATCAGTTCCAGGGCTTTTCTGAGGCTCTGAGGAATGCGCAGGCTCCGGCTCAGGTCAGATCCGGTCCCCGCAGGGACTACACCCAGGGCGGTATCAGGATTCAGGATGCGGTCGTTCTCAAAGAAACCATTTGCGATCTCATTCATGGTCCCATCGCCGCCGATGCCCACGATGAGCTCGGCACCGTCCATGATGGCCGACCTGGAGATCTCAGTGGCATGGCACGGCTTTTCCGTGAATTCGTAGCGATATTCGTTAAAAATGGTCCGCAGGGCTTCCTTGATGTGTTTCCATCTTTTTCCTGTCCGGCCCTTGTCGGATTCAGGATTGATGATGATCTGAGGTCTCAGTCTGGACTTAGTCTTTAGGAACATCGATCACCCCCTGTGCGGGCGGAGCGGTTTTCTTCTTGAACAGCGAGATTCCTATGATCCCTCCCAGGGCCCCCAGGGCGGAAAAGACCACGATGTTGATAAAAAACTCCAGCGCCATGAAGGGAAAAGAAGATTCTAAACCCTCGCCTTGCATCAGCGACTCCCAGAATTCTGGCATCTGGTCTGTGTATTCGGCAGCCCAATCCATCATGCTGCGCGCGATGGCGTTATCCAGGGGAGCCAGGGGAATACTGATCAAAAAGGCGACGACCGCAGCCACCATGCCGGTAAAGATGCCGACGATGGCTCCGTCACCGGCCTTAAGCTCCACGGTCGAGTCTTTGTTCAGGAAATAGGCGGCGATGGCCCCGCCCCCAACGATCCAGAGACAGCAGAAACAATTGACCAGCGGAATTCCCGTGAGGATGCCGGCGATAGCCCCCCCGATCAAGGCGGGCATAAACATCCCCGGTCTTTGATTGTTCATCAGGCTTGCTCCAGCAAAGTTTGTCCTATTCTATTGTTTAGTGAGGTTCATTTCAAGCAAAATATTAGTGCGTCTTCCCAGGAGGTCCGCTAGGCCGGGGACCAGGTAATAGGGGAGGATCAGGCCCCAAGAAATCCCCAAGGCCAACCGGAGCGGGGAAGGTGTCTGCCACAGACCCAGCATATTGCAGGCCGTATCCAATGCAATAGGCAGTGTGAAGATAACGAATGTCCGCGGCAGGGGCAGCCTAGAGGGCACTGGGCCCAGCCAGGGAAAAAGGCAGGTGCCGCACAGGAAACCCAGGTAAATTCCCAGGCAGCGGGCGCACACGGCCATGGGGAATCCGAAGATATGCAGGCAGCGGGTGTCGATCTGATGACAGGTAGGGGCGAACACAGCGTAAACCAGAGAGTTCCAGGGCGACCCGATCGACCTGAGATAAGGAGCCAGGACGATGAGAGCGATCCAAATAGATATGGACACCAGAAGGCCCGCTATCACGGCTCTGACGACACGTTGCGAAGCGGCTCTGGGTGCCTCTGACATGCGAAAATCTTCCCTGTGATGGTCCGTGTTCAGCACGGCCTAAGACTAGGCCACCTCCCTGTACTTGTCAAGGCCTTCTAGTCCCGCCCCCACCAATCTTCCCACCCTCCTCACAGCTGGGAGGCAGCCCCGTAATTTGTCTCCTCCTCAATTATTCCCACCCCACCAACAGCATGAACGTTTCGAGCGATCAGCGACCCGCCCCCTTATTTTCTCTCGTCAGTCCATGCTGGGGCGGAAGCATCCTCAATTCCGTAATATTGGGCTTTGAATGTATGTTTTGTGGTAGCAGGTCGTGGCAACATCGTAGGCTACCGCTTTTCTTGCCGACCGTTTTCAGTCCGAGCGCATGGGGAAGGTGGGGGGGGCTTCCGCTCGGACTGAATAGGACGGCAAGAGAGGCGAAAAGGAGCCTGCGTTGGAGCAAGGCAGGTTCCTCAAAAAATACCTGGGCAATTCTATACTCAAGGAATTGAGGATGCTTCCTGCCGGGGTGAAAAATTTGACAGAAGCCGGAGAGAAAGTGTAAATTGGAGATGTCTTTATACATACATGCGCAGATGGAGGTAAAGATGCGAAACGTGCGACGGCCGGCATCTCTTCTGGGGATCTTATTTTTATGTGTCTCCGTGACCTCGCTCTATCCTCAGTCCGAGGGAGGAGGAGCGATTTTCGAGAAAAACAAAGCCAGTGTGATCCTTGTGATAGGGCAGGACGAAGACAAGATGGAGATCAGCCGGGGCACCGGCTTTGTGATCGGAAAAGACCTTATGATCACCAATTACCATCTTTTGAGTGAGGCCAAGAATGCAGAGGGCCTGGACATCAAAGGCAAGAAAGTCAAGATAGAGGGCATCATATCGTTCGATAAATCAAGCGACCTGGCCATTGTCAAGATCAAGAGCAAGGCCCCGACCCTGACACCGGCCGGCTTCGAGACCGTCAAGTTCGGCAGCCAGCTGCATGCGATTGGATGCAACGAGGACGGACAGATCCAGTCTTATACAGGAAAGATCATAAACCTGGTGGAATACGCCCCCGGCAAAAAGGTGGCGGACACCAGCATCTCTGCGCCGGAGACAGCCAGCGGCGCTCCGGTCTTTGATGAGAACGGGGTGGTCGTGGGCATCCTGACGTTCATTGACATGTCATCCAAATTCGTGCTGCCGGGCAGCCTGACCAGCACCTTGAGCGCCACGGGGAATGTCACCAGATTCAAGCGCCAGGAAGCCGTGGAATACTTCGCAACAGAGGAGGGGGTGCTCCTGGCCTCCCGTTTGTTCGCGGCCGTGGCGAGCACCAGCAAGGCATCCAAGTATCTCAAGGCATACTTGAAGTTCAAACCCGATGACCTTCAGACCTACCAGCTGCTGGCCCGGATACAGACCAAGCAGAGGGATTTCTCGTCAGCCGTGGAGACGTATAAAAAGATCCAGCAGCTCGATCCCAGCGACGCGGAAGCCCATTTCGGGCTCGGCCAGGTGTATATCAGTATGATGAAATGGGCGGATGCGGTGCCGCAGCTGGAGCGGGCCGTACAGATGGACCCTAAAAACGCTGAGGCCAATCATCTTATCGGGCGGGCCTATCGGGAGCAGAGGATTTTCGACAAGGCCGCGGCCGCATACGAAAAATTCCTGGCCACCGAGACTCAGACGCCCGGCGAAAGCCACTTTGAGCTGGGCGAATGCTACATGGAACTGGAACGGTACCCGGATGCGGTGCGGTTGTTCCAGCAGGCGGTGGACATCGACCCGCAGAGCGTGCACAAGAACTCCAAGCTGGCCCAGGTTATGGAAAAAGCAGGCATGTTTGACGAGGCGGCGGCCAAGTACGAAGAACTGGCACAGCTGAGCCCGAATGACGCGAAGATCTACTATAATATCATCGTCCGCATGTATGACGAGGCCAAGATGCCTGATAAGGCCATTGCAGCGGCTCAGAAGATGATAGATCAGGATCCCAACAATCCTGAGGCCTATTACAACCTGGGGATCATGAATTCCAACCAGAAGAGATACGAGGAAGCCATCGCCGCCCTGAACAAGGCCATCGAGCTGAACCCTGGTTTTGACTACGCCTATCTCAACCTGGGGAATCTCTATTACCAGATGAAGAACTACAAGGAGGCGATCCCGGTCTTCCAGAAGCTGGTCGAGATCTTACCGGATAATTCTCAGGGTTGGCTTTTCCTGGGTATATGCAACATGCAGTTGAAAAGATGGTCGCCGGCGATGGAGCCCCTGCTCAAGGTCATCGAGCTCGAGCCTCAGAACGGGAATGCCCACTACAACCTCGCCATCGCCTATCTCAATCTCAAGGATTATGCCAGCGCCCGGGAGGTCTACGCCACCCTGCAAAAAATCGATCCCAGCCTGGCGCAGCGGCTGAGTAAACACATCAAATAGAGGGCATGGAGAAAGAGAGATTATTCCAAAAGCTCAGACAGGAGTACATACGAAACCACCCCATTTCCGAACGCCACTTCCGGGAGGCCTCTCTGCTCCAGGTCAGGGGAGGCAGCCATAACCTGAGGCTTTTCTCTCCCTTCCCGTTTTACGATTCCCGGGCCGAGGGTTCCAGGATCACGGACATCGATGGTCACACATACATCGATTTCTGGCAGGGACATTTCGGGAACATCCTGGGTCACAACCCCCCCGTGGTGCTGGAGGCCCTGGCAGATCACTTCCGGAAAGGCCAGGGGCTGGCCACCGGGTTCCCCGGGACCTACCAGAGTGAGCTGGCGCGGCTGATCCTGGGACGCTTGGGGGGCGGCAAGATCCGTTTCACCACCAGCGGGACCCTGGCCACCATGTATGCCATAATGCTGGCCCGGTCTTTCACGGGCCGGGACATGGTCCTCAAGATCGGGGGCGGATGGCACGGGGCACAGCCCTACGTGCTCAAGGGGATCTCCGTATTCAAGGGGGGGGGCCTCACTCAGGTCGAATCTGCCGGTCTTCCGGCGGAGCTGAACGCCAACCTGGTCATGAGCGAATTCAACAACACCGCCGATCTAGAGGACAAATTCGTACGCTTTGGAGACAGGATCTCATGCCTGATCATGGAGCCGTTTATCGGGGCCGGTGGATTTATCTTTGGGAGACGAGAGTATATCTCGCGCGCCAGGGCGCTTACTGAGGAATATGGTTGCCTCCTGATCTTTGATGAGGTGGTATCGGGTTTCCGATTCCACGCCGGCCCCCTCCAGAGCCTCTATGGGGTGAAGGCCGACCTGACCGTGTTCGGAAAGGCGATCGGCGGGGGAATGCCCGTCAGCGCTCTGGCCGGGCGGAGCGAGATCATGGATCTCTGCGATCCCGGAGCCCCACCTAACAAACGGGTCAAGTTCGAGGGAGGGACGTTTTCCGCCCATCCGGCCTGCATGCTGGCGGGGCTGAGGTTCCTGGAACATCTGATCGAGAATGAAGAGCAGATCTACCCGAGGCTCGGCCGGCTGGGCCGGACAGTTCGGGATGGCATCGAGGAGACATTCAAACGGCAGGGATTCAATGTGCGGTGCACCGGCGGGGATGAGAGCATCACACCCCACTCTTCGGTGATCGGTGTACACTTCCTGCGGCGGGATATCGACCGGCTCGTATCCCCCGAGGAAGTCTGGAACCCCGACATCAGCGACCACGATATCCGAGAGAACGTATTCAAGCTGGCCATGCTGCTGGAGGGTTTCCATACCTTCCACGGCTACGGGACTATTTCCCATGCCCACAGCGAGGGGGAGATCGAAGCGTCCCTGGAAGCGGTGGAACGCATAGCCCGGCAGTGGAGTGATTATCTCGATTGACACGCTTGGGGTTTTATGCTAAATTACCAATCTAAACTCAAACCTCTTTTTTATTCCAAATCCTCAAGCGAGAAATGTGAAAGGATAAGGATTTTATTCTGGGCAGGTGGCGAAATTGGCATACGCGCTAGGCTTAGGACCTAGTTCCTGTTGAGGGAGTGCGGGTTCGAGTCCCGCTCTGCCCACTCCATGATATCTAAAGGAAAAGGAATGTAGATGGCGGAACCGAAGAGCGAAATCAAAGAGATCAGTGCATCCAAACGGGAGCTGGAACTGGAGGTTCCTGCGGAAGAAGCGCTCAAGGAATATGAAGCCGCCCTGGAACAGTACACGGTGCGGGCGAAGGTCAAAGGTTTCCGGCAGGGCAAGGCCCCCAGAAACGTGGTAAAAGGCATGTACGAGGCGGAAATCCGGGAGGCCATGTTCGATTCCATTGCCCCCCGGGCTGTCGGCCGGGAGCTCGCATCGCATAAGGCTTCCCCGGTGAACACGCCGGTCATCACGGACCTGTCGTGGGAAGAAGGTGGCGCCTTGAGACTGAAAGCCGAGTTCGAGGTTTGGCCGGAGTTCAAGCTGCCGGAGTACAAAAAGATCATAGTGAAGAAGAAACAGGACGCGGTCACGGCCAAGGACGTAGATAAGTCTCTGGACGACTTAAGAGAACGGTCCGTGCAATACATACCGGTAGAGGGTCGGGGCATTCGGCAGGACGATTATATCATGCTAAGAATCCAGGGCAGAAACGTCAAAACCGGCCGCCTCCTGCCTGCGGAAAAGATCTTTGTGCTGGCCGGGCATCAAGATAATGAGAAGGCATTGAACGAGAATGTCCTGGGAATGCAGGCGAGCGAGGAGAAGAATTTCCAGGTGGTTTACCCTCAGGAACACCCGAATAAAAAGGTGGCGGGCAAGACGATCGACTATCACTTGACAGTGCTCTCCATCAAAGAGAAAAGCCTATCCGAAGTCGATGACGGCTTCGCCAAGGACCTGGGCAAGTTCGAGAACTTGAAGGAGCTCAAGTCCGAGATCCGGAAGCAGCTCGAAGAATCCCGGGAGCAGAGCCGGAAGCGTGAGCTCTCGGAAGAGGTCGTCCAGAAAGTCACGGACAGTGTCGATCCTGAACTTCCCGAGTCCCTAGTTCAGCAGGAGATCCTGGTCCAGCTGCGCCGCGTTATCCAAGCGGCGGGACAGACTCCGACTAAAGAAGAGGACCGGGTGCATTGGGAAGAGCAGGCCGAACTCAAGGCCCGGCAGGTCGTTAAGAATCACCTGGTTCTGATGCGGATAGCCGAGGCGGAAAATCTGGGCGTGTCCGAAGAGGAAATGACGGAGGAATTTCAATCCCTGGCACAAGCCAACAACGTGCCGCTGGCACAGGTGGTCGATGCCATGAATCGTGAAAACAGGAAAGCGGAGGTGAAGCAGAACCTTCTCCTCCGGAAGACCATTGATTTTTTAGTGGATAATGCTACAATAGAATAGCGACCATCCCAATGACTTTAATCCCCTTTGTCGTCGATCAAGAAGGCAAGAGCGAACGCGCCTATGACATCTATTCCCGCCTTCTCAAGGACAACATCGTTTTCATCGGAGCCGAGATCACGGATGAGGTGGCGAACTCGGTCGTAGCGCAGCTTCTGTATCTGGAAGCTGAGCGTCCGGATACCGAGATATCGCTTTACATCAACTCACCCGGGGGAAACATCACCTCGGGATTGGGGATCTACGACACCATGCAGTATGTCGGTTCCGATATTTCCACCATATGTGTGGGGCAAGCCGCCAGCATGGCTGCCATCCTGCTTTCCGCAGGAACGCCAGGAAAGCGGTACTGCCTGCCGAATGCCCGGATCATCATCCATCAGCCGATGGGCGGATTCAAGGGCCAGGCCACGGATATCGCCATCCAGGCCAAGGAGATCCTGAGGATCAGGGAAAGGATCAATCAGATACTCAATCATCACACTTTGCAGCCCTTGAAGCGCATTCAGGAGGATATCGAGAGGGATTTTATCATGACGCCCGAGCAGGCCAAGGCTTACGGCATCATCGACGAGGTTATCGTTTCGCGCCGGAGAACAAAAACCTGACCCGTCCTCTTGCGGCGAGATCCAGGAAGTAACATGGACGACGATTTCAGACAGGATTACAGCAGCGCAGCCAAGTGCAACTTCTGCAACCGGCCGCAGCCTCTGGTCAAGAAACTGATCGCAGGGCCGGGAGGTGTATATATCTGCGATAACTGCATCGAACTGGCACACTCGATCATCTTCAACGAAACCAGGGAAGAAGAAGCCCAGGAAACCAGAACCGAGTTTCAGACGCCTTTCGAGATCAAACGGGCCTTGGATGAATACATCGTGGGGCAGGAAGATGCCAAGAAAAAAATTGCCGTAGCCGTGTACAACCACTACAAGCGCATCCACTATGCTAACCAGGACGATGACGTGGAGATCTCGAAGAGCAACATCCTTCTGATCGGCCCCACCGGCACCGGCAAGACGCTCATGGCCCAGACGCTGGCCCGAATCCTCGAAGTCCCCTTTGCCATCGCCGACGCCACGTCTCTCACGGAGGCCGGCTATGTAGGGGAGGACGTCGAGAACATCGTGCTCAAGCTTTTCCAGGCTTCCAAGGGAAACCTGGAAAAGACGCAGAAAGGCATCATCTATGTGGACGAGATCGACAAGATTTCGCGCAAGACAGACACACCCTCCATCACACGGGACGTGTCTGGCGAGGGCGTCCAGCAGGCCCTGCTGAAGATCATCGAGGGGACGGTAGCCAACATTCCTCCCCAGGGCGGCCGCAAACATCCTCAACAGGAGTTCATCCCTGTAGACACGACCGACATCCTCTTCATATTCGGAGGGGCCTTCAACAGCCTGGACAAGATCGTTTCTCAGAGGATCGGGAAAGCCACGGTAGGTTTCAAGTCCGATACAAGGAAAAAAGATGCCGGACAGGCTGGCGAGATCTACCGCCATCTGATACCTCAAGATTTGATCAAGTTCGGGATGATTCCAGAACTGGTGGGGCGCATCCCCGTGATCTCGATCTTCTCCGACCTTTCCGTCAAAGATCTGGTCGACATCCTTACGAAACCCAAGAATGCCATAATCAAACAGTATCAAAAACTTTTCGAGATGGAGGACGTCAAACTGGAGTTCACGAAAGAGGCTCTCAACTCGATCGCCTTCAGATCGATGGGAAAGAAACTGGGGGCCCGTGGCCTGCGGAGCATCATCGAGGACCTGATGCTCGACCTCATGTTTCACCTGCCTTCGTCCAAACGGGCATCCGCCATCCGCATCACGAAGAAGATGGTGGAAGACAATTCACTGGTTTTCGACAGTCTGAAACAAGCCGCCGGGGTATAACCATGCAATCTCAATCCAAAAGTGAAGTGATCAAGAACCTGCCCATGATCCCCCTAAGGGATCTGGTGGTCTTCCCGTCCACACTGGTTCCTTTTATTATCGGGCGCTCCTCCTCCGTTCAGGCCCTGGAAAGGGCCTCCGGGCAAGACAAAATGATCTTCCTGTCGGCCCAGATGGATGCCTCTTTGGACAATCCGCAGCCCCTGGATATCTATTCCCTGGGCATCGTCGCCAAGATCATCCGTGTCGTCAAGATGGATGATAGAAACATGAAGGTGATCGTGGAGGGCAAGAAAAGGGCCCGCATTGTCGAATACCTGAGCACGTTCCCTTTTTATCAGATCCTCGTCAAGGAGATCCGGGAGATCGAGGCCGATAACGATAAAACCCGGGAAACACTCAAAGTCGTGCTGACCCTGTTCGAGGACTATCTAAAGCTCAGCCAGCACGCCAACTTCGACTCCATCATCCCTGCCTTACGGGATAACAGCGCCAACCGGATATCCGATATCATCTCCTCCCATCTCTTCATCCCGGTCGAAGAAAAACAGAACCTGCTCGAGACCATAAATCCGCTCGAGCGTCTTCGGCGCCTGAATTTCGTCCTGGAAAACGAGCTGATCAAGATACACGCCAAACTCCGCAAGGAAGGCAAGGGCGGCCGCAAGGCCCACTTCCGCGAGGGAAGCGGCCAGAAAGTCTTCACCCCGGGGATGGCCGGGAAAAAGGACGACCAGCCCAATGAGGTCGAGGAGCTACGTAAACGCATTGTCGAGGCGAAGATGCCCAAGGATGCGGAAGACAAGGCCTACAAGGAGATCGAGCGCCTGGAGGTCATGCCTCCCATGTCCGCCGAGGCCACGGTCTGCCGCAACTACCTGGATTGGTTGCTCTCTCTTCCCTGGAACAAGAAGTCTCGGGAGAAGCGCAGTCTCAAGGAAGCGGAGAGGATCCTCAATGAAGACCACTACGGTCTGGAGAAGGTGAAGGAACGCATTCTGGAGTATCTATCCATACGTCAACTGGTCAAGAACCCCAAGGGTGTCATCCTCGGGTTCGTGGGCCCTCCGGGAGTGGGGAAAAGCTCTCTGGGACATTCGATTGCCCGGGCGACCGGACGCAAATTCGTGCGCCTGTCGTTGGGGGGTGTCCGGGACGAAGCGGAGGTCCGCGGACACCGCCGAACCTATATCGGTGCTTACCCGGGCCGGATTCTCCAGATGATCAAGAAGGCCGGGACCAAGAACCCGGTGTTCCTGCTGGATGAGGTCGACAAGATGAGTATGGACTTCCGGGGGGACCCGGCATCGGCCCTGATGGAGGTCTTGGACCCGGAGCAGAACAACAGCTTCCTGGATCACTACATCGATACCGAATACGACCTTTCTCAGGTCATGTTCATCGTAACCGCCAACGTACTCGAATCCATCCCGCGCCCGCTGATCGACCGGATGGAGATCATCCGCATCCCGGGGTATACGGAAGAGGAAAAGGTGCAGATCGCGAAACAGTTCCTGATGGCCAAGCAGCTCAAGGCCCACGGGTTGAAACCACACAACATCAGAATATCCGATAATGCGTTCCGAAAACTCATCCGTGATTACACCCGCGAAGCCGGTGTCAGGAACCTGGAGCGCGAGGTCATGTCCGTCTGCCGCAAGATGGTGAAAAAGGTTGTGGACAAAGGGAAGACTTACAAGGAGTCGGTAACGCCCCGTAATCTGGAGAAGTACCTGGGAATCCCTCGCTTCAGACGCAGCGAGATCGAGCGAAAGAACGAGGTGGGTGTCGCGCTGGGCATGGCTTGGACCGAATTCGGAGGCGAGATCCTCTCTTTCGAGGTGACGAAAGTTCACGGCAAAGGGAATTTTACCCTCACGGGTCAGCTGGGAGAGATTATGCAGGAATCAGCCCAGGCGGCCTTTTCCTATGCGCGGGGGAAGATGTATGAGTTGAACATCGCTCGGGACCTGCATAAGAACTTCGATATCCACATCCATGTTCCTGAGGCTGCCACTCCCAAAGAGGGCCCCTCCGCAGGGATCACCATCGCAACGGCTATCATTTCCCTGGTCACGGACATCCCTGTCAACAAAAAAGTGATCATGAGCGGTGAGCTTACCCTGCTCGGAAAGGTCCTGCCTGTCGGGGGCATCAAGGAAAAACTCCTGGCTGCCCATCGGGAAGGCATCCTGGAGGCCATCCTGCCCCTGGACAACATGTGCGATCTCAAAGACATGCCCAAGAAAGTCAAGGATGTCATGAAGATCCATTTTGTGGAGACCATGGACGAGATCCTCAAGATCGCCCTGACTAAGGAGCTCCCGGGCATGGGCAAGAAGAGCATCCCCCTGGATCCTGATGTCCCGGAGAATGAAGAAGAACGCGAAGAATCACAGGACCCTCCGGTAGCGCATTGAACCCTTAAGATTTACACTTCGAATATACACCAAACACAGGAGTAAAAGATTATGAAAGAGCACAACTTAGCTGAACTGAACAGAATGAAAGTCAAAGAGCTCGTCGGGATCGCCCAGGAACTGGGCATGAGCGAAGCGGAGATCAAAGAATCCAAGAAGCAGAATCTGATATTCAGACTGCTGGAGGCGCAGGCCAAAAGGAACGGGATGCTTTTCTCGGAAGGCGTCCTGGAATGCCTGACGGACGGATTCGGATTTCTGCGTGCCCCGGAATTCAGCTATCTGCCGAGCCAAGACGATATCTACGTGTCTCCCTCTCAGATACGGAAGTTCAAGCTGCGCACGGGTGACACCATCTCCGGTGTGGTCCGTCCGCCTAAGGAGGGGGAAAAGTACTTCGCCCTGATCAAGATAGAAGCCATCAACTTCGGTCATCCGGATGAAATCATGCAGGCGCGCCGGAACGTGCATTTCGAGCTTCTGACGCCTGTCTACCCGTTCGAGAAACTCATCCTCGAGGACGGCACACCCAATAACCTCAACGCGCGGGTTATGGACCTGTTGACGCCCATAGGCAAAGGCCAACGCGGACTGATTGTTTCTCCCCCGAGAGCCGGGAAGACGACACTCCTTAAGACCATCGCCCAATCCATCGAGAAGAACCACCCGGAGGTCTTTCTCATCATCCTGCTGGTGGCTGAACGCCCTGAAGAGGTCACGGACTTCCAGCGCAGCATCAAAGGGGAAGTTGTGGCCTCCACGTTCGATGAGCCGCCGACCCGAAACGCCCAGGTAGCAAACATCGTGCTGGAGAAAGCGAAACGGCTGGTGGAACTGAAACGCGACGTCTGCATCGTCCTGGACAGCATAACCCGGCTGGCTCGAGCCCACAATGCCATCATCCCGTCCTCCGGGAAGGTCTTGTCCGGAGGAATCGACGCCAACGCCCTCAACAAGCCCAAGAAGTTCTTCGGCCAAGCCCGGAAAATCGAGGAGGGAGGAAGCCTCACCATCATCGCCACGGCCCTGGTCGACACCGGAAGCCGGATGGACGATGTCATTTTTGAGGAATTCAAGGGAACCGGAAATCTCGAGATCAAACTGGACCGACGCCTGGTTGACAAGCGGCTTTTCCCTGCCATAGATATCAGCCGGTCGGGCACACGTAAAGAAGAGCTGCTCATTGAAGCGAAGGACCTCAGCCGCATCTATGTCCTCCGCAAGGTGCTCAGCCATCTTAACGAAGTGGAAGCCATGGAACTCCTGCTGGACAGGATGGCAAAGACCAAGTCCAACGCGGATTTCCTGGATGCCATGAGCAAAGGGCTCTGATCCCCTCAAGCATCTCCTTATCCAAGTTTACGACTTTTATATCCTTAATTCCAAGATTCGCACGGTCATCCTATCATATCGTGCTCATACATCTCAGCCGTCCCTCCGGTTCCCTCAGCTGCAGCGAATTGATTCTGGATGCTTCACGAAGAAAGGAAGCATTTCCAAAACCGTGATCAAGCGACAGTCGGGCAATCTGAAACGTCAGCCCGGTGATTTTCCCCAGCGAGAAAAATCCCCTAATTCCTCGGCTCGCTCTCCTCTTTGAGGAACCATGCCCGCTCGCCTCCGGACGGCTTCCTTATCAGCTTACCCGACTGGTCTAACAATCAACACGGTTTTGGAAATGCTTACACGAAGAAAATAAATTTTGAAATTCGGCGGGAAACGTGATATACAAATCAGCTTAAGGCTAAGCATGAAGCGAATATTTCTCCGGAAAGCCGCCCTTCTTGTGCTGCTGATTTTCCCCCTTATTCTGATGGGTCAGAACGAACAGGGTCGATCCTTTGCGCGGAAAACCACCGAGGAGATGACCATCGATGGAATCCTGAATGAATCCATATGGCGCCGGACCGACGAGTCCAATCATCTGATCGTAGCCCAGCCTGATCGTTTTGCGCCTGAGAAAGTCCGGACCTCGGTCAAAGTTGTCTTCGATGACAAACGCATCTATGTCGGCCTGGTCTGCTGGGACGCGGAGCCGGATAAGATCAAGGGCGAGATCACGCTGCGCGATGGAGACATCCGTGTCGATGATTCGGTATACGTGCTGCTGGATCTGTTCGAAAATATCGACAACTATTATTTCTACGCCACCAATCCGTTGGGTACTCAAACGGACGGGCTGGTGCGCAAGGATGGCCGGTTGGTCAATCCGGAGTGGAACGGGGACTGGGACGTAGGCGTGCAGCGCACAGAGGATGGGTGGACGGCCGAGTTCTCCATCAACCTCACGACGCTCCAGTACGAGCCTACCGAAGGCGAAAGCATGGGGATCAGTGTCTCCCGGGTCGTCCCCCGGCTGGACACGAGTTTCTGGTCCGATCCCATGGACCCGGCCTTCCGTACCGAAGACCTGGTCTACCCGCAGCGGATGACATTCGCATTGGTGGAGAAACGGTTTCGGGTGATCCCCTATGTCATGCCCATAAGCAAGGGGGAAGGCGGCGTGGAAGTCCAGGGCGGTGTCGATATCCCCTTAAAGTTCTCACCGAAGGTCACGGGTCACATCACCGTCAATCCAGAATTTACCAGCGTCGAACCGGATTCTGAGAGGTACATTCTCAGCCGCTACGAGCTTTACCTGGATGAACAGCGCGATTACCTTAAGGACGGCGAGGACCTGTTCGGGGTGGAACAGGAGAAGCTGTATTACTCCAAACGACAGGGGGACCTCTACGGCGGAGCCAAATTCAATGGGACCTTCGGCGCCTTTGAGCTGTCGGCCATGAGCAACCAGTCGAAGAAGACCGAGGAGACCGGTGACAGATCCCCCAATTTCAGCGCGTTACGCCTCAGCAGCCGCCTGGGAGGCAGCTCTTCTCTGGGCATCCTGGCTGCCAACAAGCTGCTGGACGGGAAGAACACCGGCACGGCCGGTGTGAACGGCTCTTTCGGAGTGACGGAAAATTTCAGGGTCTCCGGACAGTTCGCCACCAGTTACGGAGAGAATTCGGATGAAAACCTGACGTTTTCAATGATCCCCAGTTACGACACCGATACCTTTCATTTCCACATCGGCTACATTCACATGGGCAAAAACTTTGGCGAAAACGTCAACACCGTGGGATATGTGTGGGACGATAACCGCAGGGAGATCGATTCCGCCCTGGACAAGGCCTTTGTAATGCAGAAATGGGGGATCGAATACCTGAAATACACATCTTCCTACAACATTTTCTGGGGGACCGACGGGACCCTGCGCAGTTGGGAGATCGCTCAGGGATTCTCTCTCTTGAAACAGAACCGCTTCGAGATCAACGTGATGCACACCGAGGAGTACAAGCTTTTCGAGGAGGAATTCCGGAACAGCCGGACGCGCATCTTCATGGGCCTGGACACCCGTGAGTGGCAGCTGTTCAACATCATCCTGACTATGGGTGAGAATTTCGGCCAAACCTTCCGCTTGGCTGAAATCAATAAACGCTTCATCGTCAGCTATAAATTTTCCTTTGAATTTTTTCTCCAGTTTCTCACATACCCCCGACTTGGGGGGAATCGGGTCGACAAGCAGTTCCTGTACCAGTTGCTCAAGGCGACCTACGACCTCACGCCAAATCTGACTCTCAAGGGCTTCCTGCAGTACAACGAGCAGATCAAGAAGACCAACTTCCAGCTTTTCCTCTTCTACCGGTTCCGCCCTCCAGCCGGTATGATCCAGTTCGGCTTCCAGAAAGGCAGCCCCTTGCGCGGGATCGTGGAGGACAGCCCCACCGCATTTTTTATCAAATGTTCCTACATGTTCTGACCTGAATAATTCATAAAAAATGTCAATATTTCACGTCGTGAATAATCCGGATTCGTCCGTATCTAGCGCCTGGATGGTTTGAGTGGTATAATTATAAATGTACCACTCAGATGGAAGAGCGATGAGAAAATTTATATTTGTGAGCATGTGCCTCCTTTTGGGTCTGGCGACTTTTCCCCAGCAGCAGTCTTTCATCGAGCAGTCGCTGGTGATCAACATCGAGGTCCCGGTGCGGGTGTTCGATGGCAGCCGGTTCGTCGACGATCTCACGCTCAATGACTTTGAAATTTTCGAAGACGGCGTTGAACAGAAGATCGAGGCGGTGTACCTGATCTCCGACCGCAGCATCGAGCGGAGCGACGAGAGGAAACGGTTCACCCCGGACACGGAGCGGTCTTTTTATCTATTTTTCGAGATCGAGGTCTACACACCTGAGCTCCAGCGCGCCATGCGGCTCTTCATAGACGATGTGTACCTGCCTGGCGACAACCTGATCATCGTGACTCCCATCAAGACCTACCGCCTGAAGCAGGACGCGACAGAGCTCAAGAACGAGCAGGAGATCCTTGAAGAGATGAAGGGCTTTTTGCGCCGGGACTCCCGTTCGGGCAACACGGAATTCCGGAACACGGTCGACGATATCGAGCAGTTGGCTCAGGATATCCAGTCCGATATCGACCTGAAGAAGAACCTCAGCGGCGCGATGACTGCGTCGGAAATTGCGTTGTTGGATCGTGAGGATGCCCATAAATTAGTCCAGTACGCCGGCCTCATGACCCGGCTCCAGACGATGCGGCAGGCGGACGAGCTGAGGCTGCTCGACCTGGCCGATCACCTGAAGAGCCAGGTCGGGCAGAAATATGTGTTCATGTTCTGGGAAAGGAAGTACATTCCCCAGATCGACCCAAAACTCATCACGGAATACCTGGAGCTGTGGGAGCAGGATCCCTACATGGAACAGACCTTGTCGACCATCCTGGACGATCGGCTGATGTATAATACCCGGGAGACCTTCCTGGATTTCGATCGGATCAAACAGAAATTCGCCGACAGTTCCACCGCCATCCATTTCCTGCAGATCAACCGGCCGCGTGAGTACCGCAGAGGGATCTCCTTTTTCGAACGGGCCGAAGACACGTACAATGCCTTCCGCGAAATCGTGAAAGCCACCGGTGGCTACTCGGAGAGCTCGCAGAATCCGGAATATCTGTTCAAGAACGCCCTGGACGCCTCGCGCAACTACTACCTGATCTATTACACGCCTCAGGATTCCAAGGGCGACGGCAAATTCAAGGACATCAATGTGCGGCTGCGGGGGAAAGACCGCAACTATCGCATCCTGCACCGCGCCGGGTATTTCGATTACTAGACTGATACGTGGTTTTCCTAAATCTACAAATTCGGCTATAATGGGACATGTCATTGATGATAAGAAGATGAGGAGAAGATAATGAAGAAAATAGCATTTCTGACATTGATACTTCTGCTGGGCCTCAGCCCCTATGCCCAGGAACAGCATGAAGTCACGGTTGTCAATATAGAGATCCCTGTCAGGGTGATGGAGGGTGGCAAGTTCGTGGATTCGCTAAATGCGCAGGATTTCGAGATCTATGAGGACGGTGAGCTGCAGAAGGTCAGCTCCTTCTATCTGGTCAAGAACACGAACTTAGAAAAACAGGAAGGCACGTCCTGGTCCACACCCAACACCGCGCGCCGGTTCTACATGCTCTTCCAGATCCTGGAATACAATCCGCAGTTGAACGAGGCGTTCGACAATTTCTTCCAGAACGTCATCAGGCCCAACGACACACTGACGGTCATGACACCTATGAAGACTTATGACTTGTCACGGGAATCGCTGCAGAATCAGCCTCCGGAAAAACTGTCCAGAGACCTGCAGAACGTGGTTAGGAAGGACACCAAGACAGGCTCGGGGGAGTACAACAGCCTTATAAACGACCTGAAGCAGATCGTGCGCAGCATTTCCAGCCAGGCAGGCGCTACCGGGATGGGGGGAGGGACCGAGTCCTCCGATGCCGGCAGCGGTTTCGGACTGGAATTCCAGCTGCCGCGCTATAGGGATACGCTGCAGAGGCTGGATGAGATCCGCCTGGTGAACGAGAAGACGTTCCTCGCATTCGCCGGCAAAATGAAACGGCTGGACGCCCGGAAGGTGGTATTCCTATTCTACCAGCGAGAATTCAGGCCTGAGATAGAAGCGCGCATACTGAACCTCCTGGTTTCGCAGTACCAGGACCAGCCCAACATAATGGGTGCCGTACAGGACCTTTTCACCATGTACAGCCGAGACACCCAGATGGACATCGAACGGCTGAGCCGGGCGTTTTCTGATTCCTCCACCATGTTTAACTTCATATTCATGCACAAGGAGCCGGACAATGTGCGCGGCATAACCATGCGGGAGCAGTCGGAAGATGTCTTCGAAACCTTTGTCGAGGTCGCGAATGCCACGGGCGGCATCGTTGACACTGCCCAGAATCCCGCCGCCGGTTTCCGCTCCGCGACCCAGGCTGCTTCGGAGTACTATCTCCTGTATTACAGCCCGGCCAACTACCGGAAAGACGGCAAGTTCAAAATGATTACAGTGAAGATCAAGGGCAAGGACTATCAGGTCATCCACCGGTCGGGGTATTACGCGAACTGAGAAAAAACCCGGAATCCTGTGGATTGAATAGAATAGAGGAGGGAGAACACAATGTCAGATTTTAACGGCCTGTTCCAGACTGCGGATTGGGCACAGGAAAAGCACGTGCCGGTCATCGAAGCACCGGATACCGTCACAAAGGGAGAGATGTTCCAGGTCAAGGTCACGGTGGGAAAAGAGATCTCCCACCCTAACACCACGCCCCATCACATCCGCTGGATCACCGTGTTTTTTCAGCCGGAGGAAGCAAAGTTCCCATATCAGGTCGGCAAAGCCGAATTTTCGGCACACGGCGAATCCACCGAGGGCCCGGATACGAGCACCGTGTATACCCACCACGAGGCGGTGCTGAGCTTCAAGACCGACTTGGCGGGCACCATCTATGCGGCCAGCTTGTGCAACATACACGGCCTCTGGCAGAGCTCCAAGGCAGTCGCAGTCGAGTAGCAGCGCCTGAGTTATTCAGGCTATTTGATCTCTTCTTCTTGTTCTTCCGGAAACAGGTCCTTATATTTCTTTATAATGCGCTCCGCTTTGTAGGTGGAAAGCAGGAAGGGATAGGAGTTCTCCGAGGAGAGGGCCGGGTAGTTCCCGCTCTCCATATCCTGTTTTGGGAAGATCCGCAGGGTGAAGTCCTTGGTTCCTTTGACGGTCACACTGAAGACAGGCTCATGGTCTTGGTCGGGGGACCCTTCTTCCAGGAATTCGTCGCAGCGCAGGTCCGAGAGCTCTGACAGGATGGTGTCAAGGTTGGCCTTGTCGCCGGTCCGCCCATCGGCCGTTACCCAGGCTTCCTGCTCGGCGGGGGACTCTTGGGGCGGCTCTATCTCGGCTTCGCCTTCCGCATCTGTTTCCCCGGCTTCCTGAGACGCCGGGGCCGCCTTCTTAACGAAGACCAGGGTCTCGTTCGCCTGGGTGATCCGGATCTCGCTGATCTCGTTCTTGTCGAAGCTCATCACCCTTTTATCCCTCAAGTCCTTGACCTCGAATTCGAAGCGGCTGCGGAATGACTCGCGGGCGTAGTACACCCGGATGTCGTCGGCCATCCGAACGAACGTGTGGCGGTAAGTGGAGGGGGTCTTACCGATATCGAATCCCCGCAGCAGTTCTTCGTCTTGGTAGGCCTTGACAGTGATCCTTTTGTCCTCATCCAGGTCATAACGCTGGTAGTCCTGTTTCTCAGCGGCTAATTCGGTGAGCTGCAGCCCGGCGATGGTGTCCAGCATGTCCTGGACCTTGACCGGATCCGCCGCATAATCCTGGGGCTGGATATTCCAGTCTTCGCCGCCACCGGCCAGAGTGAAAGAGCGGTCGGCCAGGGAGATCTCGATCCTGGTGATGTCTTCTGGAACCAGATTCTTGAGTTTGGGAACGTCATAGCTCATCCTGCTGCGCCCGGTCCCGAAGAGCAGGTAGATGAGGAGAACGGCGATGATTCCCAGGAGTATCATATACTCTTTTTTCATCTTCATGGTCAGCACTCCTTGTCTAGACTTTTTCCCCGCTGAACATGGCCTGGATGGTGCGGCGTCTGGCTTTGCGCCTTACCCATACATAGAACCCGAACAGGATAAACAGGGCGGGGACCCCGGCGATGTTCAGGACCTTGACGATGGTCCGGGTGAAGGCTTTGGTGTCCTTGAGGGGATTGAATCGTTGGTTCTTGCTGCGCATGACCGCCATGTCTTCCTGGCCGTTAAGGTAGTCGATGGTGTTGAGCAGGAAGACCGCGTTCGGGGACTGTCCCTGCTCGCCCAGGATGTTGTCCGTGAGGATCTCGCTCGATCCGATGAGGAAGATCCGGCCCGGCTGTCCCCGTTTGATGACGCCCGCCTCCCCGGTGACCTGAGAATCCACGACCGGAGGCTCTTCATCGGCTTGCTTATCAGGTGCCTGCTGGCCCTCCGTTTCACCCTCTTCGACCTCATCAGGAGATTCCTCTTCAGGCTCCGGTTTCTCCGGCACGGGCTTGTCCGCGAAATAGCTGGGGAACTCACCCTCGAGCAGGTAGGCCAGCGCATACTGGGATTTTTCGTCCGTATTCATGGGCGGGCGGATCATGAAAGGTGTCAGATTGATCTGCCCCGCCATCTCCCAGGCATCGGGTGTGGTGGAGATCATCCGTCTGGCTACGAGGCCGTTCTCCTCCAGCCTTTCGTCATCCAGCACGACGGGGGAGACGCGGTACATGATGAGTTCCTTTATGTTAGACAAGAAACTCAGGCGGTGGTTGATGTTCTCGTTTTTGATGATGGGGGCGAAGTAGACAGGAGTTTCTCCCATCTGCTGGTCCCGGGACACATAGCAGCTCTCATCCATGACATAGGATTTTCGAACGGACACACCGTAGTGATCCAGCAGCTTCTCAAGACCCGTGTTGAGAGGGAGAAAGACCGGCTGCTGCATCCCGTACATCTGCTGTTGTTGGGGACGGATTTCGTCGAAGGCGTCGACGAAGAGGGCCAGGGATTTTCCCTTCATCAGGAACTGGTCGATCTGGAACAGTTCCCAGTCGCTGAAGTCCTGTTTGGGGCCCGCTATGATCAGGCTGTCCACGCTTTCCGGGATACCATCCTCGGCAATGTCGATCTGCTTGACGGTGTAGCGGTCGCTGAGGAGGGCGTTGAAACGCGTGAGAGACCCGACCTGCTGCTGCATCATCTGGAGCTGGGGGGGGAGGGCCGCCGAGAGGGCCTGGGTGCCGTGGGTCGAGAGGTAGCCGATCTCCTCGTGTATGTCGATCAGGTTATCCACATTTTCTTCGATGAAGCTCTCGATCTGGGTGATGTCCACGATCGTGAACTGCTCCTGAAGACCCTGATTGGTCAGATTCAGGCTGGAGCTCAAGAGCTGGATCTCCACGGATTTGTCGCCGAATTCCATGCCCAGGCCCAGATAGCCGGACCCGGCCGGAACCACGCTGCCGTCCGGCCGTGTGATCTCCGGCCACTGCAGCCCGAAGCGCCGGTAAGGCGCAAGATCCTGTTCGAGGATCTGCTGCCGGCTGGGGTCGATGGACACGAACTCCAGTTGGCCGTAGGTCTTGCCGTTCTGCGTATCCACCACTTCGGCGATCCGATCCCTGAGCCCCTCCAGGCCTTCCAAGCCCAACTGAGGCGCGATCTGCTCGAGGGACGAGGATTGCACCAGCTTCACCCTGATCTTTTCCGGGAGGTTGAGCAGGGCGGAAATCTTGTTGTTCATCTTCTGTATGGTGCTCGTGATCTGGTATTCCAGCCCCTCCGTGGAGGTAATGGCCGGGATGCGCTCGACAATGTCCCCATGGATAAAGACCATCCCCATATATGCCCTCTGAACCTTGGCCTCGTCCTGTTCGATGGTCTGGACATTGACGGGGTAGATTCCGTAGTCCTGGGCCATCTTCCGGTTTTCCTCCGCCTCCTCGCTGAGCTCACTTTCCCTGGCGCTCACGTTGAAAAAACGGTAGCTCAGGTATTTCCGGGCATGGGCGGCATACTCATCCATCAGGTCATGGAGGTAGCGTTCGAGGTTGTTGTAGGGAGCGGGCAGGTTCTTGGAGAAAAAGACGTTTACGGTCAGCGGTTCGTTGAGGGTCGAGACCGCGCGCTTGCTGGCCTTGGAGAGAGAATAGAGTCTGTTGGAGGTCAGGTCCAAGCGAAAGAACAGGCTCTGTCCGACCAAGATCACCAGGATCAATACGACCAGGTAAAGCCCGGAGGTGGTGAACTTTGACATATCTTTTTTCTTTTCCATGGGAGCCTCCTATTTCTTCTCCTGCATGATCAGGTTGGTCGTGAACAGCGCCACAAAAGCCATCGCCAGGAAGTAGAGGATGTCACGGGAATCAAGCACTCCCCGGGCGATGTTCTGGAAATGAAAATTGGCGCTGAGATACTGGAACATCCCCACCAGCCGCCTGGGCAGGAAAAACAGCACAAAATCCATGAGCATGGTCATGGTGAAACAGACGGCCATCGCGATGATGAAGGCGATCACCTGATTGCGAGTGACCGAAGAAGCCAGCAGGCCGATCGAGCTGAAGGTCGCACCCAGGAGCAGGGCGCCGAAATATCCCCCGATGACCGGTCCCCAATCCAGCTCCCCCAGGAAGCTGGTGGTCACGGCATAAACCAGGGTGGGGGAGAGCATGATGGCCACGAAGGCCACGGCGGCCAGGAACTTACCCAGGATTATGTCGCGGGAGGTCACGGGCAGCGTGAGGAGCAGCTCGTAAGACCCCACGTTGATTTCCTCGGAGAAGAGCCGCATGGTCACCGCCGGGATGACGAAGGAGAAGGTCACGGGAAGCAGGGAAAAGAAGCGCGTCAGGTTCGCCTGCCTCTCCAGAAAAAACGTGGAGAAGAACAGCCAGCCGATGATGACCAGGAACACGGAGATCACGATATAGGCTATGGGGGAGATGAAGTAAGACTTGAATTCCTTTTTAAATATATGCTTGATGTTTTGCATGGTCAGTTTCCTTGGGTGAGAATGCGGAAGATCATCTCTAAGGACTGCTCCTTGAGTTCTTTACGCAGGTTATCCAGGGTGTCGTCGGCCACCTTGCGGCCCTGGTCGATGATCACCAACCGGTCGCAGGTTGCCTCTGCCTCGCTCAGGATGTGCGTCGAGAAGATGATGGTCTTTTCCTTGCCGATGCGCCGGATGATGTCCCGTGTCTCCACGATCTGATTGGGATCCAGTCCGGCTGTCGGCTCGTCCAGCACCAGGATCTCGGGATCTCCCATGAGCGCATGGGCGATTCCCACCCGCTGGCGGTACCCCTTGGACAACTCGCTGATGGTCATGTGCATCACCTGGTTGAGGCTGCACAGATCCGCCAGGTCGCGTATGGTAGCGACCTTGTGGTCAGATGCGACGCCGCGGACATCCGCCACGAAATCGAGGTAATCGTACACCAGCATCTCATGGTAGATGGGCGCGGCCTCGGGCAGGTAGCCGATGAGTTTTTTGATCTCAGTCAGGTTCTCGTTGATGTTGAACTCTTTGACCCGGATCTCTCCGGAAGTGGGCTTAAGATAGCCGGTGAGTATGCGGTAGATGGTCGTCTTGCCCGCCCCGTTGGGGCCCAGCAACCCCAGGATCTCACCCTTGCGGATGTCGAAGCTCACGTGATCCACTGCGCAGAGATCTCCGTAGTACTTGGTCAGGTCTTGGATCGCGATCATCGTCCTCTCCTTTTGTTTTTCCTGAGCTTTCACGAAAATCAATAATGTGCTTGGTGTGAAATTTAAAACAAAGTCGGAGAGCCGCAGGCTCAACCCGGCCCTCCTCATGCGGAATCGGTCTGAATATTAGTGTATACACCAAGACTCGTTTGAAGTCAACATCCTGAAAAGCAACGCGTTAAATGAAAGCTCAATCTTTCCATGTCTCGTCTCCATTATCGTTTCTATTCCTATGGATTTCAATTGAAATGGAAACGTCAGGGCACGTATCTCAGGCCAGGTAGTAGAAGTATTTGAGCTCCTCGACCTCAACCCGGTCCCGCTTGAAAACCTGTTTCGGAGCGGATTCCAGCTCGGCGGCCATCTGTTCGGCCTGATCCAGGTATGTCTTCCGGATGCCCTGAATTTGAGAAAGGTCGAGGGAGCGGCCGGAGAAATCCTGCTCCAGATCCAGCTCCGGCTCCGCCTCCCTGAACTTCCTGTGCGACCATTCGGATGTCTCCAGATCGAAAGTATAGAGCGGAAGGAACAGGTGGCCGAAGCGTGCGGTGAAGCGTATGGCCTCCAGGAGGAAGGCGATGTCCTCCCGCTTAAGGGTGTAGTGGAGGTTGATACGCACCCAGCCGGGCTTGAGCCCGCTGCAGCCCTTGTGCACAACGGCCCGGATTCTCTCAGAAGCCTCCGCATCGATGCCCAGCAGCATGTGCCCGTAGGGACCGGCACAGCTGCAGCCGGCACGGGACTGGATCCCGAACAGGTCGTTCATCAGCTTGGTGACGAATTTGGGGTGCAGGATGCGGTCCCGGTGCCGGATGTTGAAGGAGACGATGGAGAGGCAGTCTTCGGGGGCGGCGTTGCCGATGGGGACGAGGTTTTCGATCTCCCTCAAACAGCGGTGAAAATACTCCGTGTATTCCGCCTCGATCTCCTCGATTCGCTTAACACCGACCCGGTCCTTGACCTCCATGGCCAGGGCGGCTTTGATAGTCTGCAGTATGGGAGGGGTACCGGCCTTTTCCCGCGCTTCGATATCCTGAGCGAAATCGTGCTGTTCGAATCCTACAAATACCACGGTTCCTCCGCCGGCGGTTGTCGGAGGCAGGTCCAAACTGTAAATCCGCCGGTTGAAAATCAGTATGCCGCTGGAACCGGGGCCGCCTAGGAATTTATGCGGGGAGAAGAAGACGGCATCGAAATAGGTGTCGCGATCCCGGTTCATGTCGATCTCGACGGAGGTAGCCACCGCAGCGAAATCGAAGAAAACCAGGGCGTCGTGGGCATGGCCGATGCGGGCCACGTCATAGACCGGTGTGCGGATTCCGGTGATGTTCGATCCCGCGGAGATGGAAACGATCTTTTCCCGCAGCTCCATCCCGGGAGCGGAGATCTTTTTTTCCAGATCCGCCAGGTCCAGCAGCCCTCTAGAATTGAAGCCGACTACCTTCACTTCCACAAAGGCTTCGCGCCACATAAGCTCGTTGGTGTGGTGTTCGTAAGGGCCGATGAAGACGACGGGTCTACGCCGCTGCAGCTCGGTAAAGACATCCGACGGGTTCCTTGCCGACCCCAGGATTCCTGCCCTCCAGCGTTTCCTGGTTACCGGGGGAATGGAAACGCCGATTATCTCCTGGAGTTTCTTGAGGGCGCTTGTCGTTCCCGATCCGATCGGTATTATCCTGCCGGCGGGTCCGGCATTGACCATTCGCTTGATCTTTTCCTCCGCCGTGTGCAGGAGGCGGGTTGTGAATTTGCCGGTGTAGTCGTCTTCGGTGTGCGTGTTGGCATAGGATTTCTGGATGTCCAGCAGGATCTCTTCGACAAATCGCAGCCCCCGGCCCGATGCGGTATAGTCGGCATAGAGCAGGTGCCGGTCACCGAAGGGGGTGGTGATCAGCAGATCGCGGCCCAGTATCTCTTCCCGGATGGATTCTAGATCGAAATTCATGGCTTCATTATAACACGGCAGCGTCGATAGATCCTTCGAAGACGTTCGCGTAGAGCTGGAAGCGCAGCTCCGCCAAAATAAACAGGGAAACGGTGTCCAGGAGTATATCGATCGATTAAAACAAGACGCCGGATTTGAAGTCCATGAGCTCTAGTTCCCTGGATATCAATCGATCTCCAGCCAGGAAAACCAGATCGGGTGGTGTTTCTTGTACCACTGCAGGACCTCGCGCAGGGTCTTCTGCTCGTTTTCAGATATGACCTCAGGGGGGATGCGGTCGAAGATCACGCGCATGCGTCCGTCTTTCTGGTGCTCCAGGGCCTCGGAACAGAGGGTCTGCAGCTCGTTGCGGATCCGGCCCGAGTCCGAGATCTTCACGGGCCGGTTGCGGAAATCCTCCCCGTAGAAGAAGCGGGTGAGGAGCGGGTTGAAGACCAGCTTCTGCTCCTCGGGATTTTCCATCAGGCGCAGGGTGAACGTGACGCGTTTGTCGCCCCTGGGTGTGGCCATCCGGGCGGTCGCCCTGTACAGGCCTTCTTCGACAGCTTCGACTCCCGGCGCCCCCGAATAGGGATCGTCGCACATGTAACCGGACAGAGCGATCAGGTCCCAGCTTTTTTCCGGGAAAAAATCATCCACACGGATAACACGGTGTGAGATCGGCATCCCCGCCTCCTGCGCCTCTCGGATCATGCCCTTGTATTCATCGACCTTCTCGTTATCAAGGCTGGTTTCAAAATACGACTCCAGCTTCTCCCGGAAATCCGGGGCCTCCGGATCCATACTCATGATATGCCGTTCCTTCTCGATGGACAGCTTGAACTTGGAGGTGAAGGTAACCAGGGTCCCGTCCAAACCCAGCATGGGCGCCAGGCTGACCGCCTGCATGGCTTCGGCGGAAGCGGCATACCCGTCCACCAGGAAGAGTTGAGTCTGTCCCGCTTCGTCCTGCCATGTGCCCACGAGATAGGTAGGGGCATAGGTCCCCGAATCGACGAATGCCTTCATCCCCGTGGGAAGGGTCCAGCCGTCTTCGACGAGGTGGACACCCTGGTCCTGCCACTGCTTCCAGAGCCACCCCAGCCTTGGTATGCGGCTTTCCCCGCCCAGGGTCCAGACATGGATGCTGCTGCGCTGGATGCCCGGATAGGCCGCCTCTATGGCTTCGACCACCCTGGCCCTGGGGGTCATGAAATCCAGCAGGACGGATTCTTCTTCAGCCTTGCGCACGACTTCGAGAGGGAGGAAAAGATTCCCTATGTAGCCCTCGTAGGGTTTCGTGATGCGGAGCGGCTGGTCAAAGAGGTGGATAACGGAAAGCGGCCCGGTTGCCTCGCCCTTGGCGAAGCGTGAGGTGTTCTCCAGCGTGTCGATGGCAGCACCCCAGACCGTTATCCCGGAGTCCTTTATCTCCTTCCAGAACTCCGCCCATCCGAAGTCCGGGTCGTTCAACAGGCGGGTTACCCGGGCGTCCAGCCATTTGGCGACCTGCGGGCGTGCATAGACCCGGCCGAAACCCAGCTGAGGATTGGAGCCCATCTCCCGGGTTTCTCCCACCTTGGGCATCAGGCCCTCGCCCATACAAACCAGGATGGCGTGATTTTCCGGGAGCTGGCGGGAGGCGTACCACAGGCACTCGCTCATGGCGTATGCGGAGATGGCGTCCGCGTCCTTCTTCACGCGGTTGAGCTCGGCCTTGTCCTGGCCTTTCCCCTCACCGAACCTGCCGAAAAGCTGTGTTCCCAGGGCCGTTACCGCGACCATCATGGCCATCAGCCGCTCCATCCGGCCGTCCATGAAGGAGATGTTCTGCGTGAACTCCGGAGTCGTCTTCCCCCTGAGCCACTCCACTTCCACATCCTCGAGCCAGAGATGCATCCGGCCCAGGATGGGGCGTGTGTCGAAGGCCCACTGTGATATCAGGTCGCGCTTTTCGCGTTCGGATAAGTTCATTGTATCCACCCTTGTTTTGTGCTTATTTTGACATTCTGCCATGCAGCGGCTTGAGAATCAACATTTTTTCGATTTCCCGTTGAATCGGAGTTCGCATATCGGATACATTAGTGCCGATACTATATTCAATTCAGCTTTCCGGAGGTCATCCATGAGAGCTCTAAGGCGAATCTTTATTGTGGGAGTCATCGTAACGGTCGTGTCCCTGGCCGCACATGAGCAGCCCGCTCCCGATCTCGAGATGGTCGCGAAGATCCGCGAAGAAGGATTCCAGCGGTCCCAGGTCATGGACATGGCCGGGTACATGACGGATGTCCTGGGTGCCCGGCTGACGCTTTCTCAGGACATGAAGCGGGCCCAGGCATGGGTAAAGGCAAAGATGGAGGAGATCGGGCTCGTAAATACCGCCATCGAACCGTTCATGGACTATGGCGTGACCTGGGATAACGAGTATTTTTCACTCCATCTGCTGGAACCGGATTACCAGCCCATGGTCGGATATCCCCTGGCCCACACCCCCAGCACAGAGGGCAGATTAACCTGTCCTGTGGTGATTGCCTATGTGCAGACCAAGCAGGATCTGGAGGCCCTCGAGGGTACACTCAAGGGAAAGGCGGTACTTTCCACGCCGCCGGTCGTCCTCGACCTGGAACGAATGGCCCAGGCCACACCTCGGAGGACTCCCGAAGAGCTGAAACGGCTGGAAGAGGCCGTTGTCCCGTCTCCCAGGCGCCGAGGAGGACCCGGTGCTCCTTCCAATCCCGATGTGCTCTCGGCTGAGGAGAAAATCGAATGGTTCAGGGAGCAAGGTGTCCTTGCCGTCCTGGAATGCCGCAGCGGGCGGCCCGGCCTGGTAAGAGGCTTCGCGCGCCCCGGCACCAAGGAAGACGGATGGTCGCGTGAGGGGAGCCTGGACTGTCTCCCCATCATCGCGGTGACACCGGAGCATTACAACCGGATGTACCGGATTCTGGAAAGAGACATGCCGGTCAAGGTGGAGATCGAAGTCCGCAACCGCCTGGGTGAGCACGTGGAGCAGGCCTGCAACGTCCTGGGCGAACTCCCGGGAACAGACCTCAAGGATGAGGTAGTGATGATCGGAGCGCACTTCGACACCTGGCATGCCAGCCCCAATGCCAGCGACGACACGGCCGGCTGTGCAGTAGCCCTCGAAGCCGCGCGCATCCTCAAGGTGGTCGGGGCCAGACCCCGCCGCACCATCCGGGTCGCCCTGTGGGGAGGAGAGGAGCAGGGCATCCACGGCTCGCGGGAGTATGTGCACAGACACTTCGGGAACCCCGGGAACCCGGGGATCGGGATCAAACCGGAGTACCATAAATTTTCGGTCTACTTCAACCAGGATTATGGGGCCGGTGCGTTCCGCGGCATCTTCCTTCAAGGGAACGAATATGCACGCCGTGTGTTCGCCGCCTGGATGGAGCCGCTGCACGACCTCGGCTTCACCGCCATCTCGATCCAGAGTGTAGGAAGCACGGATCATGTATCCTTCGACCGGGCCGGGCTGCCGGGATTCCAGTTCATCCAGGACCGCATACCAGGCACGGCCGGCCACACGAACCTCGATTTCTTCGACACGCTGCAAGCAGAAGACCTGATGAAGAACGCGGTGATCATGGCGGTTTTCGCCTACCAGGCCGCCATGAGCGAAGACCGGATCCCGCGGAAGACAATCGTGCATTAGAAGGACGATCCTTCGTCTCTAAACCCGGGCTCGGTCCGTTGCTCGTTATTTTTTATTCTTCAGCAGGTAGAGTGTGAAGGACTTCCCTTCCAGCTTGGTGTACTTGAAGTCAACCGAATCCTCGAACTCCGTTCCATCGAAGTTAAACGGTTCGGAGAATTTAGTGTACTTGAAGTTCGCGTCGCCCTGGAAGACGGCGTTTTTGAAGCTCACGCCGCGCGGGAACTCCGTGTACTTGAAGTTCGCTAGGTCGTAAAACTCCACTTCCTTGAAATCGACGAACCTGGGGAACTCCGTGTATTTGAAGTTTGCATCGTTGGCGAAGGTGGAGGAGGCGAAGCTTACCTCGGTTTTGAACTTGGTGTATTTGAAGAGAGCCTCCTTGCGATAGGTCGTTTTCGAGAAATCCACTTCCTCATGAAATGTGGAGTACTTGAAGGCGGATTTGCCCTGGAATTCACACCCGGTAAAGGCGGTTTCGGCATGGAAGATGGCGTTGTGAGTCTCATTCTTCCGGTCATCATGATAGTAAGCGATGACATCGTCCTGGAAGGTGCAGTCGATGAACTTCAAGGGGGTGCGTACATGATACCAAAAGGTCCTCGTGGAGATGCGCGAACGCTTATTGTCCTTGTCCGGAGTCATGTCTTGCAGCTTGGTCAAGTCCAGGTCTCCCACGATCGTTACATCCCGATAATCGACGGCCTTTCCCTCATCGATGATCTTGAGGATGTCTTTAGCATCGACCCGAGACTGGGCAGCGGCCGTAATGGACAGTAATGCGATAGCCAGGGTTATGGCGCCGGTCTTTTTCATTGCATTCTCCTCTTTATAAAATTTACTCCCCTTTTAGAAATCCCTATGATTTCCTATGTCCCTCATTCTATAGATACGAAGTGCTGTGGAAAAAGGTTCACATTGCAGCTATGAAACAGAATGTAACACTAATTGAATATCTGACTTGACATCCGTAAGCTAGTGAAATAATATACATCTATCCGATAGGGTTTATAATTAAGTGGAGATGAAAGAAACATTAGCCGAAAACCAGCTCAACAAAATCCATGACTCTGAGAGTGAAGCTGAGTCTTGTCCAGGGTGGAAGGAAACATTCGATGCCGCGATTGATATCATTGCACTGATATCCTTCCCCCTTTTTCCCCGGTTGCCTTCTGTGGGCCGGCTAATTAATAATAAGTAAACAGAATAAGATGATGAGTTGGGAAAGATCAGTAAGGCTAGTCGCGACAGGCTGGCGTAAGTTGTTTTTTTTATTGACTTTTATCGCTGTAAAATATATATTTTTGTTATTCGCTTGCAAATTAGGAAGGAAGCGATTAGCTGCGGGGCTAAATGTTGAGTAGTATTATTCGTTTCAAAATCAATACTTTTGGTCGTCTTTTGCCGCCTCAACAACCCCTTGTTTAGACATTTGCTGTTAAGTAAACAGCCATAATTTTATTTTAAGGAGAGCGGGGCATGAAAGAATGGAAGCATAAACACTCAATTACAGCATTTCTGGCAAAATTCAAGTTTTCCAAAGAGTATCAGCGAGGAATGTCTACCTTCGGCATTGCCGTCTTACTGGCATTGACAATCCCTGCCGGCCCGGTCATCGATCAGATGAGCACTCTGAATGGCGACCCGCCTGCATTCTATGCCGGTCGGAATGTCAACATGGTGGCTGATGACATCCTCCTTCAGAGACAGAACGAGCCATCAATCGCGGTTTCGACAAATGATGCCGATTTTCTTCTTGCTGGCGCCAACGACTACCGCACGGTGGACATGCCGGGAGATCCAGGTGAGGCGATTACGGGTGATGCCTGGTTGGGCGTTTTCATTTCAAAGGATGGAGGAGAGTCTTGGAAGAGCGGCCTCTTGCCTGGAAGTCAAGCTGAATGGGATAATCCCATTAGTACTAGCTCTCCTCTATGGGGTTTCGATGCGGCTGCCGATCCAACCGTAACCGCTGCTATGGATGGTAAATTCATCTACAGCGGCATTGCATTCGATCGAATCGAGAACGGCGACAGCGTTATTTTCGTGTCCCGATTCCATGACACAGGCTCTGATATTGAATATGACGATACGACCATCATAGACAGCGGTACCAGCGGTCAGTTCTCTGACAAACCCTGGAACGCAGTGGATATCCCTCGTCTGCAGACTTCCGACGGTGTCATGTACATTGTCTATAGCGTATTCCTGGGATCTACCAATCCTAATAACAATATCCATAGCAAGATCATGGTCTCCCGTTCCTTAGATGGGGGGGATACTTGGAAAAAACCCATCAAGATTAGCGAAGGGGAGCAGAAGAACCAAGGTACGATCATGGCGATCGATCCAGCTGACGGAACCGTTTACGTAGCCTGGAGGCGTTTTGCATCCTCCAACACGATGGATGCTATCCTCATCGCCAAATCCGAGGATTTTGGAAAGACATTCACCAAGGCCGTCGAAGTCGCCACCATTGCACGGCCCTTCGATCAATCCACAATCGGGGGAGCAGGGCCCACCGATCCTGCACAGTTCAGAACCAATGCATTCCCCACGCTGGCTGTAGATCATAGCGGACGAGTTTATCTGGCCTGGTCACAGCGGGATGTAGCAAGTGGATTTTTCGCAGACGACGCCAGGATTGTCTTAACATCTCAAGCCAAGGGAGATTGGGGAAATACTTGGTTGAATGCACAGGCAGTAGAACAACCAGGTGGATTAAAAGACATCCTGTTCCCTGGAACAGGTAGCATAATCCACAGCCATCAATTCATGCCGTCTCTCACATATGGCGCCGGCAAGCTCATGATCGCATGGTTCGACAACCGCTATTCTGCACGCGTAGTAAACGAGTACGGTGAACTGCGTTTGGTACCCTGTCTTCCTGGAGAATTAATACCTATTTCAGGTCCTGACAGGATCATGGATTATCTTCCTGAATGCGACTTCCGGGAGACCATCGATGTAAGGGCTGCAGTAGCCATCCCAAATGGGACTTATCCTAGCTTCGGAGATTCTATCCAGGTCTCTAGGTATATTTGGGTGATCGAGGAAACGGGTGATACGATCGCTCCCTATCGCCCAGTTCAAGGACAGTACAATCCGCCGAACTATAAGCTCTTCAGCGGAGGGACCATGCCATTTCATGGCGATTATCTTGACATTACGACTGCTCCCATGATGGTTAAAAACGGAAGCACCTGGCGCTTCAGTGATATTGGCGACCCCTTGATCTACTATGTGACCTGGACCGATAACCGAGATGTCCTCCCGCCGGACAATAACATATGGACCAATTACACACCGCCCGCCGACGATCCTAACTGCGCCGGGTTCGATTCCGGCATGCGGAACCAGAACGTATATGTGTCTAAGCTGACACAAGGGATCGAAGCCGCCGTAAAAGGTAACTTTGCGCAGGACAGTCAGCAGGTTTTTGTGATAACACTTCACAATGGCATTGACTCTCCCAAAGATCCGATTCCAGATCCGGATAATCCGCCTGATGGAATGATGATTCCCCCTCAATACAAGAGCTTCACGCTGCACATCGCGGAAGATCCGGGTATTGCTTCCTTCTATCCAGGACTCCCTCCGGAAGAGGCCGATGCTCAGACGATCTATGTCGATGTGCCGGATCATTCGACAGTATCGTACATGGTCTTCGTTCCTTTACCAGGAACATTTCCCATAGAGGTCCAGATCTCCGAGTTCGATTCCGGTAGCTTCACGAAAACGCTGTATTTAAGCCAGGACGGCTCTGGCTCTCTCTATGGAGGCACCTATATCACCGAGATGGAGACGATCGACTGGACGGATCCCCCCTATAATCCCACAGATGACGACGGGAACCCATTCCTACCAAATCCAAACATCCTCACACCCAACATCCTGACGCCCAATATTCTGACACCCAATATTCTGACACCCAACATCCTGACCCCTAATATCCTGACACCCAATATTCTGACACCCAATATACTCACACCCAACATACTCACACCCAACATACTCACACCCAACATCCTGACATCGAATCTGACCATGAGTATCCTCAATCCGAATATCCTGACGCCCAACATCCTCACCACGCCTCCACCAGAGGGGACACAGGTTGTGGACAAGATATGGACCGTTACAAACAGCACTAACGCCGTCAGTTCCTTTACCTTCAAGAGCATCGCAGGAGATGCGCTCCCGAGTGGTGTTGTGGGAATGCAGCTGCTTATTTTCAAAGTCCACACCACACCTTCGACCGACGGCTGTGCGCTCAAGGATCAGGTCCAGCACGAGCTGCTGGTGAACATCACGAACCCGAATATCGTCGATTACCTTGACCTCAACAACCTCAACCAGATCCTGGGCGATCCCAACATCGATTTCGAGAACGCCACATTTTCTCTTGGGCCATGGCAAGAAGCACAGGTTGTGTTTAGAGTCATCGACATCGATCCAAAAGTAAGGGTCGGGAATTCTCAAGGCCTGACCATCGCACAAGATCCTGAAGAACCAACGACCTCGGAAGAATATGCCGACAACCTGGGAGCCGTGGTGGTCGCCCACACCTCGACCGAAGACACGCCCCAGAGCAATTTCAATGCACTGACCCTGCAGATCCTCCCCGCCGGCCTGCCAGGCGGCTGGGCCGGTACCCCCTATCCCGAGCAGAAGATCATCGCCATCGGCGGGCCAGGTGACTATTCCTGGTCGATCAAAGAAGGAATCCTGCCGCCCGGCCTGGATTATTCCATTGTGGACGATCCGATTGACGACCCAGATTTCGGAAACATCTTCATCATCTCCGGGACTCCCATAAAATCGGGGACATTCGGTTTCACACTGCAAGTCGCCACGAACGACGACACGGACACGCAGAGGTTCAGCATCGACATCGCGGCCCCGAATACAGCCCTGACGATAGATATGACTCCGGTTCCAGCGCCTCCGGCTACCAAACAAGCCGAATATATCCCCGATCCCAACGCTACGAATCCCTATCTGACCTTCGAGGCTTGGGGCGGGGTCCCATACACAACTGGTGGCCGGATGTATGACTGGACGCTGAACGACGCGCCTCCAGGTCTCGGCCTCGTGCCCCTTGCTGGTCCTGCAGGCACGGAATTCATGCAGCTTAAAGGCACTCCTACGATCGTGGGGAATTACTCGGTTACCGTCGAGGTCATGGATCAATACATCACCGACACAGGCCGACCTGTCGTCTTTAGCTTCGATCTGTGTGTGCTGCCGGCAGAACCCTTCACTGTGGCCCCTCTTGAAAACGGAACCCCGATCATCTGTGCATCGGGACAGGAGTGCGAGCTACCGGCCGGGGAGCTGGGTGCCGACTATGACGATCTCAATGTCATGCTGATCGCCCAGAATCGGGAATCCGGAACGAAACTCGACTGGGAGCTTGTCAGCGGTTCCCTGCCTCCCGGGCTGGCGTTCAACCCAACGCTGCCCGCTTCCAGTCAAACTACGCCGTTCGATTTGAAGATCGTCGGCACCCCGACGTTCGACGGTGATTTCAATTACCCCAAATCCTACCCGCTCATCAAGGTCAAGGTGACCGAAACCTATAATTTCACAAATCCCAATGGGTCATGCTCCGGATCGAGAGAGGCTGAGATCGACCTGTCGATCACCATCAACCCCAAGACCGCAGCCTGGGACTTCCAGGAAACCGGCCATGAGGGTTCGGCTTCAGACATAACCATGGACGATTCGGGCAATGTCTATATGACAGGCTATATTGACGACCCGGCTGAGGGACCGAATTTTTACACTGTTAAATACGACTTGAACGGAAACTCGGCCTGGCAAACGATCTACAATGGTCCCGGGAATGGAAGCGACATCCCGAGCGCTATCGCTGTCGATGCCACCGGTGTCTATGTGACCGGTGGAAGTGAAGGAACCACTTCGGGCCAGGATGTCTACACGGTTAAATACGATCTGACTGAAGGACACATACTTTGGGAGTCGAGGTTTGACGGCCCCTCCCACCTGGGTGACGGGGTCAACGACATGGTGGCCGATGACGCTTTCCTATATCTCTTTGGATACGTGCATAGAGGAAACAATACCAGACACGCCGACAGCCTTGCGATCAAACTGGACCTTCAGACCGGAGAGGAGGAATGGGCCGAGACCTATGATTCCAGCAGGAACGGGAACGACTTCGCAGTGGCCGGCGCCGTGGATACGGACGGGAATGTGTACACGGCTAGCAGGAGTCAACCGAGTGATAAGAAAGTTCAGAACTCGTTTGATTTCCTGACATTGAAGTACAATAGTTCCGGCCGATTGCAGTGGGAAGTTAGGGATGACGGACCCAGCTTCGGCGACGACGAACCCGCCGATATGGCACTCTGGCAAAATGATGACGGGAATGTGTTCGTCTACATTACCGGGTCCACAGGCACTGGGGTTGGGGATGCTGTGAGCAAGGATTATTACACCGTCAAGTATGACAGTGAAGGGAATTCAGCTTGGGACGCTATTTCAAGAGAAACATATTTAGGTAGGTCGTACCCCGGTGCCGGCAGTGGAAACGACGTGGCACGGTCCATTTCCATCGACGATTCCGGAAACGCGGACATCACAGGAC